>OBWH01000026.1_pt1 | contig 175896 bp, 182 predicted proteins | sample 1476391 | NCBI WGS metagenome assembly OBWH01 (sample SAMEA2580086, study PRJEB22360) | human gut metagenome | biome: human gut; feature: human-associated habitat; material: faeces | place: Denmark | collected 2008/2010
CTACGACCGATCGGTTAACAGCCGATTGCTCTACCGACTGAGCTATCGAGGAATGGTACGATTGTTATTATATGTTAGTTTAATTATAAAAGCAAGCATTTTTTTTAGAACACTATAAAATAGATATTGTCAATTATGACTAAAAGACATAACTTTATAAATAAAATTAGTTATCAATAATTTTGATGAGAGAGTCATTAAAATTAATAAAATCTATAGAGCTTATTAACTATAGATATTTACTGCGTTCTAAGGTGATTGTATGGCTCCAAATGAATGGGAGTTAGCAATATAAGTATATTGAAGATAATCGGTATACATATGCATTATAGAAAAGTTTAAAAGATTTAGTTGAAAAGTAGTATCAGTTAAGACAAAAGTGTATTTATCTTATTAGATATAGTCTATGTTTGTGGTTCATTTTAAACCAAATTTATATATAAGAAAGTAGGTAAAAATGTAAGATATTAAAATCTTATTGATATGTGATAGACTATGACTTTTATCACAAAATGGGGCTTTTTTAGTGACTGGAGAATAAAGTCTATGTAGGCTATTGAAAAACCGAAATATATACAAAAATATTCGTGAAAACAATTCTCAAAAACTGGAAAAGCATTGAGAAAACTGTATAGGTGAGACGTTGAATCCCCTTATATTGTGTGCTACGATTTATGTATAGAGTTAATCTCATCGGTTTGAGATAGATATTCTTTCATATGTTTGAGAATTTTATTTTATCTCATCGGTATTAGAATTAATATTCAACTATTTTCCTGAGGAGGGATTATCTTGCGCGAGATTCAAGTATCTGAAATCACAAAAACAGTCCGTCAAATGTGTATGGACGCAGCTTACCACTTGCCAAAAGACATCTATGAAGGTTTGAAAAAAGGCCGTGAAACAGAAGAGTCTTCAGTAGGTCGTATCGTTCTTGATCAAATTATTAAAAATGCAGAAATTGCCGATGCTGAAGATCGTCCATACTGCCAAGATACTGGTATGACTATGGTATTCTTAAAAGTTGGTCAAGATGTTCATTTCGTTGGTGGTGATCTTACAGAAGCTATCAATGCTGGTGTTGCAGCTGGTTATGTTGAAGGTTATCTTCGTAAATCCGTTGTAGCTGAACCATTGTTCAACCGTAAAAATACACAAAATAACACACCTGCAATCATCTACACTGAAATCGTTCCTGGCGATAAAGTAGATATTCAAGTAGAATTAAAAGGTTTCGGTTCTGAAAATAAATCCGATGTAGCTATGCTCGTACCTGCTGATGGTGTGGAAGGCGTTAAAAATGCAGTCCTTGAAATCGTAAAACATGCAGGCCCTAACCCATGCCCTCCAATCGTACTCGGCATTGGTATTGGCGGTACTATGGACCAAGCAGCTGTTATGTCCAAAAAAGCGTTGCTTCGTGACATTAGTGTACCTCATAAAGATGCAGACTATGCAAAATTAGAAGAAGAAATCATGGAAATGGTTAACAAAACTGGTATTGGACCACAATTGGGTGGCACTACAACTTGTATCGGTGTAAACATCGAATGGGGTGCAACTCACATCGCAGGTCTTCCTGTTGCAGTTACTATTATGTGCCATGCTGCTCGTCATGCTCACGTAGTACTTTAATCGATAGGAGGTAAAAACAATGGCTGAATCAATTCGCATTAATACTGAAGAATATAATGAAGAGTTTTCCCGCAAATTAAAAGTTGGTGATAGCGTTCTTATTACTGGTAAAATTTACTCCGCTCGTGACGCTGCTCATAAAGTTATGACTGAAGCTTTAGCGCGTGGTGAAAAATTGCCAATCGACTGGACAAATAAGTTTGTTTATTATCTTGGACCAACACCTGCAAAACCTGGTGATCCAATTGGTTCCGCTGGTCCTACAACTTCCGGTCGTATGGATGCTTACACACCAACAATGCTTGATCAAGGTATCAAAGGCATGATTGGTAAAGGTTCCCGTAAACCAGAAGTAGTTGAATCCATGAAGAAAAATGGTTGCACATACTTCGCAGCAGTTGGTGGCGCGGCAGCATTGATTGCAAAATCCATCAAAAAATATGAAGTACTTGCTTATGGTGAACTTGGACCAGAAGCTTTGGCTGAATTGACTGTTGAAGATTTCCCTTGCATCGTAGTTGGCGATACTGAAGGTAATAACTTCTACGAATTAGGCCAAAAACCTTACAGAAAAATCTAATATCACCATTGAGTGATTGAAAGAGGCTTGCTAAAGCAAGCCTCTTTTTGTTGTTAAGCCATAATCATAAGATGTTCATCCGTTACGTGTAGAGTTTAGTCTACCGATTCTGTCGGTTTTATGATAATATACATATAGATTTTATACATTCAATTTGAGTGAGGCGATAACATGACTTCTGTAGAAACTATTCGTCAGTCAACTCGCAACGCGATGGCTGAATTACTTGATTTAGCAAAGGTTCGCGAAGGTCAATTATTCGTTGTTGGCTGTTCCACTAGCGAAATTGTAGGTAAAAAAATCGGCACTGACTCTCACCTTGATGTGGCTCAGGTCGTATTTGATGAAATATACAATGCTGTTAAGGCTAAAGGACTTAACTTGGCGATTCAATGTTGTGAACATATTAATCGTGCACTTGTTATGGACCGTAGCGCTATGACATGGGAGGAGGAAGTTAATGTTGTTCCTCAACGTCATGCGGGTGGTGCCCTGGCTGTGATGGCGTACGAACATTTTGATGATCCTGTGATGGTTGAATTTATTCAAGCTGATGTAGGCATCGATATTGGAGATACTTTCATTGGTATGCACATGAAACACGTTGCAGTGCCTGTACGTCTTTGTGTGAAAGAAATTGGGAAAGCACATGTGACCGCTTGTCGTGTTCGTCCGAAGAGCATTGGCGGTGAGCGTGCTGCATATAATGAAGCATTGATGTAGGGGGATAGTATGTCAAACCTAATACCGTATTTTGTATTAGCCGTCGTGGCATTGGGATTCTTTGCTGTTTGCTATGCTGTTTTTAGCGGTGGTGATGGTGAAAGTAAGGCAAAAGAAAAATCCTATAAAAACATAAGTAATAAAAATAATCTTAAAGAGCATCATGATGTTATATTTGCAACGGAGTCGCAAGAGGGCAATGTAACAATCACACATACGAGTGGGACTAATGTATATACTGCATCAATTCCGGATACAGTTGAAACGGTGGTCGGTGAAGAGCGAGAACCGGCTGAATCTCTGGTTGATCCTATAGATACCTCTTATAATAGAAGAAGTACTCTAAAGTCTAATTCAAGTCATGTTTCAGAGGGAGAATATGCGTTAGCATTAGGTTCGGATAATGGAACATCAATAGGTTCGGATAATGGCACACCAATAGGGGATGAAACCATTGTGATGACAGCCGTATCAGATCTTAAGCAAGCTAATCAAGCTAATCAAGGTGTTACTCCGTTGGTGGATAAAACTATTGTCCTCGATGTTGTTACAGATGAACTTCTCAATAACGCAAACTCTGTTGAAGATACAATTGCTATGGGTGAATCTGTGGAAGCCTTTGAAGCTGATGAAGCGGATAGCATAGATGCTACACAGATGATAGGTGGTGCAAACGAAATACAAACCGCGGAAGGTCCATCGGTATTAGATGAAACGCGTTTGTTTGATGCTTCTGAAATTGAAGCACAATTGGCGGCAACAAGTTTAACTGAAGAGGAGGAACCGCATGGTCAATGGGCAAAAGCGGCGCATGAGGATAAATGCGTTGAGTTGGCTATAGCACCATTTGTTCATTCCTTTGGGGTGTTACATGGTGATACGCAACACTATGTAGAATCTATTACAAGAGATGCTTTAGCGGCTCTCAATATTACAAAAATTGTTGAAGTGAATGCATTACTAGAGAATATTGTTATTCAAGAAGCGTTGATGAGTATGCAAAAGGCATATGCCGCTACAAATACAGAGTGGATGAAGTCCGCTGCGTTAGGTGCTTTTCTAGATGTGGTTCAATCTCCTAAATCTAGTACGCCATACCTCGTAGCTTTTGATGCATTACGTGTATTACCTCATTTAACTTTAGGTCACTTCCAAGTTATGGCCTTAACATTATTGTTACAATATTCTAGAAACTCTAATAACTATGGATTGATTCACTTCCAACATTATGTGGAAAAATATATTGAGCCATTCATCTCTGATTTGCCTCGAAATGATTCCTTCTATCGCCAGCTAGACTATTTACGCTGTACACAAGAAGAACAAGAGCCTATCACTTTATGCCAAGTGTTGTCTAATTCATATCCGTTTGTATTCAACTATCGTGGTTTTTCTAAGGAAGAACTCTTCCGTGCTACAGATGGTCATGGTGTAGATCCACGTTATGTGGTGCGTAGCTTGAACTCCAATCTTTATAAATTAGCCTTGGTAGATGAGTCTTTGGCACCACAATTCTTTAGACAAACACGAATTTCTAATGCTATGGTTCAACGTGATCTTTTAGCTCTGATGAAGAGCAAACCTACTGCTTTCAGGGGCCAAGAGGCGCGTGATATTATGGATGATATTTCACCGGTTCTATTGGACTTAGCTGATGTCTTTGATAGCACGCCAATGTCTAAAATTAGCTTAACATTGTTAGGCCTTTACTTAGGCCGTGCTCATGTGAAAGCAACCATTGGTGAAGAATTTGATTTGTCTCATTGGTTCTAATTTACAATTTTAAACACTATATAGTTTAAAAAATTATATTATATAGTTATTAATATGGGTATATACTTAAAACCGTTATATACTTTATGAGTCGTGTAATAAAAAAGTCTCTCAAGATAATCTTGAGAGACTTTTTAGTTTGTTAAATTTAATAGCCATTAAGTATTAAAAGGTGTTAAAGCCGAATTCTTCAATGTCTTCAATGTTTTTAATTGTTACGGTGCGCCCTGTAATATCAATGAGACCTTCATCGCGAAGGCGCCCTAGTTCACGGCTAAGGGCTGTGCGAGATACATTGAGTACCTCAGCCATTTGCTCGCGGTTATGGGGTAATTGAATTGTGTTAGAATGCTGACGTTTATAAATATCTGTTAAGTACGCAAAAATCTTTTCGCGCATCCCTTTTAATGTGAGGTAGTGGACTTTTCTGGTTAATAGAATTGCTTTTTCAGATAAATCCTCTAATAGATTAGATAGGATTTTAGTTTGGCATTGATGACAATCCGGCAATGTTTTAATAAAGGTTTCAAGCGGAATAAACATAATTTTAGTTGCTTTTGTTGCCTTAATGGTAGCAGGCCATAAAGGCTGTTTACTAAATAGTAGTGCTTCTCCGAAAATATCTGATTGTTCTAAGTTTGCCATAATAACCCGTTGGCCCATGACATTTTCACGAGTTAGTAAAGCGCTGCCCTCAAGGATGACGCCGATACCCTCCATAGGATCTCCAGCGAGGGCTATAAAATCGTTTTTTTTGTAACTGTGGATGATAACTTTGGCATTATTTAAATAGCCACGCAGCTCTGGCTCTCCTAATGTATTGAATAAAGGACATTTCACGAGGGTGGGCATATATTGATTAATGATATCGTTTGAAAGTATTTGTTTCATAGGCACCTCCGGTGTGATAAAGTCTATAGCAATTAAAAATGATTATTGTATAATAAAAGTATAAGACCGAATGGTCTACCTGTTCCATAAGGGGAGTCAGGAAAATTTTTAAAAAAGTTTTTATTTGTTGCTCAAGCTACAGAAATTGTATCATCTTTACGTTATACTTTCAAATGTAATCAATCAGACAACTGATAAAACATCAGTGTAATGTATAGGTTTTATATTATCTAGCTTGACTGCGAGGAAGTCTCGCAAAGGAGGATTTTCAAATGAGCATGTTCTGTTATCAATGCGAACAATCTGCAGCACCAGGTGGCTGTACTGTACAAGGTGTATGTGGTAAAACTGCACCAGTTGCTAACTTACAAGACGAATTAACTGCTGCCTTAGTTGGCTTGGCTCGCGCTTTAGACGTAAAGGGTCATACTAAAGAAGGTATCGATTATATTATGCGCGGTTTGTTCATGTGTGTAACAAACGTAAACTTCTCTGAAGACCGCGTTCAAGAATTCATTGACGAAGTAAATGCTTACCATGCAAAAGTGGATAGCGCTCAACAAAACTTTGATTGGGAACAATTGTGGAAAGGTGAAGAAGACATCGTATCCCTTCGCTCCACATTATTGTTAGGTATGCGTGGTATGGCTGCGTACGCATGGCATGCTGCTCGCCTTGGCTTCCACGATGCTGATGTTGACGCTTGGTTTGTTAAAGGCATGGTAGAATTCGCTAAAGATCACAGCGCTGAAGAATGGCTTGATCTTTTGATGGAATTTGGTCAAATTAACTTGAAATGTATGGCTGTTCTTGATAAAGCTAATACTGAAACATATGGTACACCTGTACCAACTACAGTTCCTTTGACTGTAGAACCAGGTCCTTTCATCGTTGTAACTGGTCATGACCTTCATGACTTGAAACAATTATTGGAACAAACTGATGGTAAAGGTGTAAATATCTATACTCATGGTGAAATGTTGCCTTGCCACGCTTATCCTGAATTGAAGAAACATCCTCAATTGAAAGGTAACTTCGGTACAGCATGGCAAAACCAACAAAAAGAATTTGTTGATGTTCCTGGCGCATTCTTGTTCACTACAAACTGCATTATGCCACCAAAAGAAAACTACAAAGCTAATATCTTCACTACAGATATGGTAGGTTTCGATGGTTGTGCACATATCGAAGAAAAAGAAGATGGTACTAAAGACTTCTCCGCAGTTATCAACCGTGCTATCGAATTGGGCGGCTACAAAGAAGCTCAAGAATTCACTGGTATCAACGGTGGTCATGAAGTAACTACTGGTTTCGGTCATGGTACAGTATTGGGTATTGCAGATAAAGTAATCGATGCTGTGAAAGCTGGCGCAATCAAACACTTCTTCTTGGTAGGTGGTTGTGATGGTGCTAAAGTTGGCCGTAACTACTACACTGAATTCGTTAAACAAACTCCAAATGATACTGTAGTATTGACATTGGCTTGTGGTAAATTCCGTTTCAACGACATGAACATCGGCGAAATCGGTGGTATCCCTCGTATCCTTGATATGGGTCAATGTAACGATGCTTACTCCGCTATTCAAGTAGCAGTAGCTTTAGCTGGTGCATTTGAATGTGATGTAAACGACTTGCCATTGACATTGGTATTGTCCTGGTACGAACAAAAAGCGGTATGTATCTTGTTAACATTGTTGGCATTGGGTATCCGTAACATTTACATCGGACCTTCCTTGCCTAAATTCTTCTCCAGCAATGTATTGAACATTTTGGTAGAAAAATTCCAATTACATCCAATTACAACTCCAGAAGCTGACATGAAAGCTATCTTGGGCTAATAGGATCTATTAATCTGTTAACTACAGTCCTACGTCCCCTCTCTTTTATGATTTAGGACTGTTGTTATAAATAACGCACCTAGGGTTATCCTTAGGTGCGTTTTTTTACTATTATTGTGAAAGCTATCTATCGAGTGTTTGTTTATTGATGGGGCCTGACAGTATTGCGACAACTAGATTACTAATGGGCATAACCTATCTCATGCCTCCATACTCAGCGTAAGTCGGCCCTCAATAGGTTATGCCCATAAGTAAAACGTTTCTGAAATATAAGTCCCATCAATATACAAACTCATAAAATAGCTTTCATCAGAATAGTGAGGTGAGGGGGAGATGTCGCTGCATAAGTATAGTCTTTCCCTTTTATAACTGTAGATATGGATGCGTCCCATCAATATACAAAGTTTTAGAACAGCTTTCATAAGAATAGTAGTCCTCTGTAGACAAACAAATATGCCCCTAATGTGCATATAGACAAGGCTCGATATTGGTTGCTATACTATAGGTGAAATAGGATTTTTTCACATGGTTTATGTGTATATAGAGGTATGTATGAACAGTATTTTTGATATTATAGGGCCTATTATGATTGGTCCGTCTAGTTCGCATACAGCGGGTGCTGCGCGACTAGGCAAGATGGCGCGGTGTATTTTTCGTGCTACTCCTAAAAAGGTAGATTTAACATTATATGGATCTTTTGCAAAAACTTATAAAGGGCATGGTACGGATCGTGCTTTGATTGGCGGCTTATTAGGTTATAAAGAGGATGATGCGAACATCCGAGTTGCCCATGAATTAGCGAAAAAAGAGGGGATGGAGTTTTCTTTTATTGAGTCTCCTCTTGATGTAGGGCATCCGAATGTGGTGCGTTTTGATATGTATGATGAACATAATCGTCATATGACTGTTATTGGTCGCTCTCTCGGCGGTGGTCAGATTATGATTACCGAAGTAGATGGAAATGATATGTCCATTACAGGAGATGAGTTCACTCTTGTAGTGTTCCATGAGGATAGACCTGGTGCGATTTCTCTTATCAGCCAAGCTTTGAGCGAGTCTGATATTAACATCGCTACGATGCGCGTATTCCGTAAGGGCAAGCATAAGGATGCAGTTATGGTTATTACTACAGATACGGTGGTAAATCCTATTACAGTTCAGTTTATGCGCGAGTTTCCAGGCATCCAGGATGTGATGACCTTTGAAGCGTTATAGGAGGGCGAATAATGAGTTATGCATATGATACAATTGCAGATATTATTCGCCTAGCGGAGGAAAATAATATTTCCTTTGGCGATGTAGTACTGCGCTATGAATTAGAAAATTATGATCGCAATGAAGAAGCGGTTGTTCGAGAAATAGAGAATCGCTTAGATATTTTTGAAAGCTCCATTCAAGATGGTATAGCTTATGCGGAGAAAACGGCTTCTGGTATGTCCGGTGGTCAAGCGGCACAGCTTAATGGGCAAACACCTCGTTTTATGAGTGATATTGCGTATAAGGCAATGACGTATGCTATTGCTGTAAATGAGGCAAATGCAAAGATGTTCCGCATTGTTGCTTGTCCTACGGCGGGCTCTTGTGGTGTTATGCCTGGTGCTGTGAAAGCAGTAGCTGATCACTACCAATTAGATAGAGCTACAGTAGTAAAAGGCTTCTTAGCTGCGTCCGGTATTGGCAATGTGGTGGCAAATCGAGCTTGTGTTGCTGGTGCTGTTGGCGGTTGCCAAGCGGAAATTGGTACGGCTGCGTGTATGGCAGCAGGGGCTATCGTCGAAATGATGGGTGGTTCACCACGTCAAGTCGGACATGCTATTGCATTGTGCATGAAAAATCTATTGGGGCTTGCTTGTGATCCAGTGGCGGGACTCGTAGAGGTGCCATGTGTTAAACGTAATGGCTTCTATGCAGTTCATGCTATTACTGCATCTGAAATGGCGTTAATGAATATTGAAAGTCAAATTCCACCAGATGAAGTCATCGAAGCGATGAATAATATAGGTCGCGCTATGCCGGCAGCATTGCGTGAAACAAGTGATGGCGGTCTTGCGATAACACCGACAGGTACAGCTATTGCGGAAAGAGTGCAATCCTTATAAGGATTGCACTTTTTTCATGCTTTCATTTGTAGTAAAATAAAAGTTAGACTAGTTCAGAAAGGAGCGTGTATGATGGAACAAGCAAATCGAATATTGACCATATTGGAAGAAGCCGGCCATGAAGCCTATATCATAGGCGGTGCTGTGCGCGATATTTTGATGCATCAAAAGCCACATGACTTCGATATTGTGACGTCTGCACGTCCCGATACGGTAATTGAGGTTCTTCGCAGTCATGATATTCAAACGACAGACCTCGTAGGCAAATCTTTTGGTGTAGTGGTAGCTACATTAGAGGGAAGGCAATACGAAATTGCTACATATAGAACGGAGCGATATGGCGCAGATAGCCATCGCCCTGAAGAAATTATCTATGCCGATACCTTAGAAGAAGATGTGTTACGTCGTGACTTTACTGTCAACGGCATGGCGATGAACCGCTTTGGTGAGGTTATCGACCTCGTAGGTGGACGCCGAGATATTAAACATAAGACATTACGCACTATTGGTAATGCGCAGGAACGTTTTGAAGAAGATGCATTGCGATTATTTAGAGCGTGCCGCTTTGTGGCGAAGTTGGATTTCTTGCCTAGTAAAGAGCTATTAGAGGCTATGCCTAAGGCTTTTCATCGCGTCTCTGGTTTATCCTTGGAGCGGGTGCGCAACGAAATTAATCGCCTCATGCTAGAGCCTGCTGTGGCAAAAGGTTTAGATGTATTGGTGCAGTCGCGTTTGGCAGAATGTTCATGTCGAGTGGTTGAAAACGGAGTGGCTCGAGAGGTTCCTATCTTGCCTGAACTATACCATCTCGTGAATTTGCCCCAAGAAAAGGACTTTCACGAATTCGATGGCTGGTACCATACATTAGCCGTTGTGTCCCATACGGAACCGGATTTGGTGCTGCGTTGGGGTGCTTTATTACATGATGTGGCAAAGGGAATGCCAGCGGTACGAGCTGTTATCAATGGTCGCCTCACAGATCGTGGGCATGATACACTAGGAGCGGAGATGACAGAAACGTTATTAACACGCCTAGGATATCCGAAGGCCTTTGTGCAACGAGTGGCGTGGATTGTGAAAAACCACATGCGCTTTCACTATTTCGTACAAAATGGTGATGCAAACGAGAAAAAATGGCTTCGCAAGGAAGCTCGGAGTGGAGAGTTCCGAGATAGCCAAATTATGCGCACTGCCTGGGAGCAATTAGCTAAGGTTTGTGCTGCCGATGTGTTAGGCTGTGGGAAACCTTACTCATCTACAGATGGAACATTAGCCTTTGGCGAATGTATGGCAGATCTTAGTTTGGATATGCCTGTGCATACAAAGGATCTAAATTATGATGAACGAGTGATTAAACTCGCTGGGAAGCAAGTAGGGGAAGGATTGCAATATTTATTGGGTCAGGTACAAAATGGGGTTGTTCCTAATGAACCAGATGCGCTATATGACGCATTAGACCATAAGTTACGCCGTCCAGTGGAGAAATGATGAATTTACTAAATAAAGCGTTGCGACACGTGAGTGGTTGGAGTCGTACTACTTGGTGTCTTGCCATTCTCATGACTGTTGCCTTTGTCCTCATAGGGCGTTTGGCACAGTTGCAGGTCTTTGATACATTTGATCTGGAGAAGAAAAATTTATTACAGGTTCAAGTAGATAGAAAATTACAATCACCGCGCGGTACAATCTATGACCGTAATGGTAAGCCTTTGGCGATGAGTGTGGTTACAAAATCTTTGTATGCGGATCCTAAGATGATTAAACAGTCTCCCCAAGAGATTGCGGAACTCATTTCGCCATATGTAACCATGTCAAAAGAAAATATTGTGAAAGCTCTGCAAGAGGATTCTGCCTTCGTATGGATTAATCGCATGATGGATGCGGACAAGTCTAAGGCGGTGGCACAAGTCATTAAGGAGAATAATATTGCGGGCCTTAACTTTGTGGAAGAGTCCAAACGTTATTACCCAAATGGTGTACTAGCGGCTCAAATACTAGGGTTTGTAGGCACCGATGATAAAGGCCTTGATGGCCTCGAAATGGTCCTTGATGAAGAGTTAAAGGGTGGTGTGCAGCAAGAAATCGTTGCTACTGATAACAAAGGTAATGCTATCTTTGGTTCCGTATTGTCCAAGTTCTTACCTGATAAGGGTAAAAGCGTAACATTAACAATCGATGCGACCATCCAATTTATTGCAGAACGTGCGCTTGATAAAGCGATGGCTGATACAGGGGCTAAACATGCTAGCGTTATTGTTATGGATCCTAAGACTGGTGAAATTCTTGCGATGGCAAATCGTCCAAGCTATGATCCTAACAATTATAACCAAAGTGGGGAAGAGGCTTTCAAAAATATTGCTGTTACTAACTTATACGAACCAGGTTCTACATTCAAACCAATCGTTGCATCTGCAGCTCTTGCGTCAGGAAAGTGGAAATTAGAAACCGTGTACAATGATAAAGGGGCCTTTGTAGCGAATGGTCATGTGATGAGAAACTGGAATGGTGAAGGTTATGGACCAGTTCGATTGCTAGATATCTTGAAGTATTCTATCAATACAGGTATGGCAGAAATTGGTACAACAACTGGAGCAGATATCCTTTCTAAATATGTACGCGATTATGGTTTTGGCTCTGAAACGGGCATTGAATTGCCTGGTGAAGGGGCAGGTATCCTGTATAATCCGGAAGATATGAGTAAGTTGGATGTAGCGACTATGTCTATCGGTCAAGGTATTGCGGTTACGCCGTTACAAATGGTACGTGCCTTTGGTGCTCTTTCTAATGGGGGTGCTATGATGCGTCCGCATATTATCAAGTCCTATAGTAATGCTCAAGGGGAAGTAACAAGCACTACCGAAAATACTGTAGTAGGTCAACCAGTGCCAGAGGAAACAGCAAAAACTATTGTAGATATCTTGGAAAAAGAGGTGTCTGAAGGCGGTGGTAACAAAGCGATGGTGGAAGGCTACCACTTCGGTGGTAAAACTGGTACCGCAGAAAAACTAGACACTAAACGTGGGGGCTATTTAGATGGTCAATACATTGCATCCTTTATCGGCTTTGGCCCTGTAGAGGATCCAAAATTTGTGGTCCTTGTAGCCATTGACGATCCTCAAAAAGGGTCTATTTATGGTGGACAAATTGCAGCGCCAGTATTTAAAGACATCGTGTCTCAACTTGTACGGTACTACCAATTGAGCCCATATGTTAAAGATAGTACTCCTGTAGCTGTTAAACCTAGCAATACATTACCAGAGCCACATCTTTCTGGTGATGGTTCCGTAACATTACCTAATTTTACGGGCTTCACCTATGGTGAGGTACGTGATTGGTTACATAAGGCGGGGCTTGCGTTTAAGCCAGATGGAACGGGTATTGCCGTTTCTCAAGATGAAAGTGGGGGCACTACTGTTCAACCCGGGACGGCAATTACCGTTCACTTTAGTAGATAATTAGAAATTATAGACAGTTCGTTATATAATAGAATAAGAGACTTTGGTGCCTCTCAGGAGGCACCTTTTTTATAAATAGTTTGAATGAATGGAGATACTTATGATCGAATTACGAGGGAAAGCGGTAGCAGATGCCCACAAGGCGATTTTACAAGAAAAAGTTGCAGCAGTAGGCAACTCTGTGATTACTATGGCAGTGTTACTTGTCGGTGAAGACCATGGCGCTCATATGTATGCTACATTTATGGAAAAAACAGCTAAAAATTTTGGCTATGGTTTTGTGCTAAAGCAATTGCCTGAAACGACAACGCAAGATGAAGTAGTAGCGGCGTTGCATGAATTAAATACTGATCCATCTATTCATGGAATTTTACCGCTAATGCCAATGCCTAAACACATTGATACAGAAGCTCTTATCGATATGTTAGATCCTAAAAAAGATATTGATGGTCTTACAACATATAACATCGGTTTAGTAACAGCTGGTAAGGGTGGCTTTGCTCCTTGTACGGCTAAGGCTTGTATGGCTATTTTAAATCACTATAATATTCCTTTAGAAGGAAAACATGTGGTTGTAGTCGGTCGTAGCCAAGTTATCGGTAAACCTGTAGCGCTTATGGCACTCGCTGCACATGGTACTGTTACAATGTGCCATTCTAGAACTTCTGATCTAGTAGAGCAAGTAAAGCGTGGTGATATTATTATTGCTGCGGCTGGTCGTGCTCATATGATTACTGCTAATATGATTAAGCCTGGTGCTGTTGTTATTGATGTAGGTATTAATGAACTGGACGGCAAAACTGTAGGTGATGTTGATTATGATGCGGTAAAAGATATTGCATCTGCCATTACTCCTGTACCAGGAGGTGTTGGATCCGTAACAACGACAATGATGCTAGAAGCGGTATACGAGGCATATCATGCATGAGATGTCTATAGCAGAAGGTATTCTTGATGTAGCGCTCGATACCTTACGTCAACATGATGCGACAGTCATTCATTCTATTCAACTAGACTTAGGTTTAATGAGTGGGGTAGAACCGGATTCATTGCTATTTTGTTGGGAAGCTATTACGAAGGGAACACCTGCGGAAGGCTCACGCATAGAAATCAATACTATTCCTATTGAAGGAAAGTGTTTAGATTGTGATAAAATATTTTTTGTAAAAAATTATACGTTTATTTGTCCTTATTGTGACAGCCATTTCGTACAAACTATAGGCGGTCGCGAGCTACAAGTGACCTCTATAGATATCGATTGATAGAAAGGTTAGGGCATGCAAGTTCAAGTTAAAACTAATGTACTGGCAAAAAACGATGCTATTGCAGAGTCCTTACAACAGTTGTTTAAGGAAAAGAATATATTTGTATTTAACCTGTTAGGTTCACCTGGGGCAGGTAAGACCTCCCTTTTGGAGGCAACCTTACAAGATTTAAAAAAGGATTATCGCTTAGCCGTTATTGAAGGCGATTTATTTACGGCAAAGGATGCCAAGCGCATTCATGAGTTGGGTGTGCCTGTTATCCAGATTAATACAGTTGGTGGGTGCCATCTCGATGCACAGATGATTCAAGATGCCTTAGGTGATCTTAATCTTGATGATCTCGATATGATTATTATCGAAAATGTAGGCAATTTAGTCTGCCCTGCGGAATTTGAGATTGGTGAAAGCATGAAAGTAACGATTTTATCTGTTACCGAAGGTGAAGATAAGCCCCTTAAGTATCCGTTAATCTTTAAAGAGTCTAAGGCCATCCTTATTAACAAGATTGATTTATTGCCTTATGTGCCTTTCAAAAAGGAGCAGGCAATACAAGATATCCGTAATTTAAATCCAAATGGAGAAATTTTTGAAGTAAGTTGCACGGCCCACAACGGTCTTGAAACATGGTTGAATTGGTTGCGTGCACAGTTGGAGAATAATCGATGAACTATTCTATGAAGAGCCGTATTGTAGCAGCCCTCCTTGTGGGCTTGTGTGCTACTACAATCAGTTATGCAGCAGAGCCTGCCATTTCCACTGTTAACCCAGTTGCAGTAGAAACTACTGATGACACTAACGTTGTAGCTCAAGATTCCGCTAATGCGAGCAATGATGGTAGTGTAGATGGAACTGGTGAGGTTGATAGCTTGTCTTACCTTGATAATGCACCAGTTAGAGTTGTTAAGCTAGACCCAAAAACGAAACAGGAAGGTTCTAAAACTGGATGGCTCGCAGAGCAAATGGCTGTAACTGAATTTGGTGATTCTATACAATTCTGGCAAGCGGCTAGTGAGAACGAAGGTCCTTTGCCGAGTATCACTCAGAATAATTTAGCTGATATTGGTAAGTCTTATACGGTAAACAGTTTACCGCCTTTAGGTTCTCAAGATGACTATGCTATTGGCACATACCGATTGGGGAATCAGTTTGAAGTCCCAAAAGATGTAGAAAAAACTGAGGTACGTGATAACTTTACTACCTATTACATGAAAGATGTAGCAGTAACTGTATATACTGGACCTGCTCAAGAATTGTTGGTTAACAATCAATTGCGCGGTCAAGGGGCGACTTACTTCTTTGAACCAAATACTATTACAAATATTCATAGTACGAAAAAAGGCGCTAATACAGTACGTGACATTGGCCCTGGTAGCACACGGATGGAATTGATATTTGCCTATGGCAGTCCTAATGCGATGTGGCGTGATAAGAAAAATGAGACGTATATTTTCCTTTATGAGGGGCATTCCGAAAATTCATTGCCTCAAAAAAAGGAGTTTAAGAGTCCTGTAGAGAATACAAATAGTAATAGCCAACAACAATCTATGCTTGGTCAGCAAAAAGAATATATTGCTTTCACCATTAAACAAAGCAATATAGAGGCTGTAGACATTATTAGTGGACAAGTATGGCCTAGGTTTGGATTGCCGAAAGCTGAAGTGTATGATTTTGAAGCTGGTACACTTACGGCTGATGATTTTGTATTGCGTGGTTTCAAGTTGAATGACCATTTTGTTAATGATCCTAATAATGATTGGAAACATCAAGGCATATTGTTTGGCTCCACATTTATTGGCTATAATGAATACGGTGTGAGTGTAGATAAAAAAGATCTTATCAATCGCGTATTATTAAATGTTTATACGCCTACACGTCGTGGAATCGCGATGGGTGATACCAAATATTTATTGCTCTTTGTGTATGGTATGCCAACTCGTATTGTTGAATCTACAACAAAGGCGGGGACGTCTACCGTATATGAATATAAAAATCCAGCGGCAAGCAACTCTTATTTACAGTTTGCCCTAGATGATAAAAACCAATATATCAAATCCGTTATGTTATCTGACCGTCCTGTAAAATAGGATAGGTCACAGCGAGGAGGCAAAGGGTATGGTTACTGTACAAGATGTAAAAGAACGTTGGGAAAAGATTCAAGGTGATGATGAACGTATATTGTTTATCGTTGGTGGTCCAGGTTCTGGTAAAAGTTTGCTAATTCGTGAATTGTCTGAGCAGAAGGGCTGGAAATACTTGGAAGCTAAGCAACTCATCGAGGAAGAGTTTTTGCTCGTGCCTCGTGATGAACGGCCTCAATTAGCGGAAGAAGTTATTTGCCGTGCTCTTAGCCGTAGCGATACGGAAGTAGTCTTGCTAGATGGCATTAATGTATTCTTTGCACCTATCTTAAATCTAAAACCATTTGAGTTGTTAAAAACTATTAGTAAGAAGTATCCTATTGTCGTTGGCTGGCGTGGACATATTGAAGGGGATCAGTTGTACTTAGAACATAACAATAATCCTAAACATGCTGTAGTTAGTATTGCACATCCAGATCATGTTATTGCAATCGACTAAATGTATGTTTGAACATATTGGTTGAATATAGGGAAAACTATAGATGTATAGAAGGAGATAGCGGGCTATCTCCTTTTTTAGTTATATAATTACAGTTATTAGGTAAAAAATATAGTTTTGTAATTTCCTATTATTTGATTTTAGTAAACCTGAAATATGGATGTTAGCAGACATGGACTGGTAAGGAATGAAACTATGTAAAGGTATATAAAGAATATACTAGTAAATAAAAGTTGATTACTGGATATATACTGAAAACGAGGCATTTTATAGAGGATTGATAAAATATAAATTTTTTTTGACAAAATACTTGCATAGGGTATCGTTTCATGTTATTATGATTAAGCACTAAGAGTGACCACAGTGAACGAAAAACTTCAAAAAAGTTTTTAAATGTTCTTGACACTTAGTGTGCTAGGTGATACAATTCATCTTGTCGTAATGATGCTGGCGTAGCTCAATAGGTAGAGCAGCTGACTTGTAATCAGCAGGTTGTGGGTTCAATTCCTATCGCCAGCTCCATTTTATTTATGGAGGGATTCCCGAGCGGCCAAAGGGAGCAGACTGTAAATCTGCCGTCTTCGACTTCGAAGGTTCGAATCCTTCTCCCTCCACCATTCATAGCGGGGTGGAGCAGTTGGTAGCTCGTCGGGCTCATAACCCGAAGGTCGCAGGTTCAAGTCCTGTCCCCGCAACCATAAAAACCACAGTGAAATGATCGTTCATTGTGCTGGTGTAGCTCAGTCGGCAGAGCGTATCCTTGGTAAGGATAAGGTCACCGGTTCAATCCCGGTCACTAGCTCCATACATGGCGGCATAGCTCAGTTGGCTAGAGCAATCGGTTCATACCCGGTGTGTCCGCGGTTCAAATCCGTGTGCCGCCACCATTAAACCTCACCTTGGTGGGGATTTTTTTATTTCTTTACATATGACATGCTATTCTAAGACTTTGTATATATGGTATAATAATAGGTAAGGAAATCTTATATTCCATTGATAAATTAGGGTTAATATATTATATTAATACTAGAATGTAATTTGTTTTTGTGAAGGAGGATATAATCCTAATGGCAAAAGAAAAATTTGAACGTACGAAACCGCATGTTAACATCGGTACAATCGGTCACGTTGACCATGGTAAAACTACTCTGACTGCTGCAATCACTAAAGTATTGGCTGAAAAAGGTCAAGCTGACTTCCAAGATTACAGCATGATCGATAAAGCTCCAGAAGAACGCGAACGCGGTATCACAATCAACACTGCACACGTTGAGTATGAAACTGCTAACCGTCACTATGCACACGTTGACTGCCCAGGCCATGCTGACTATGTTAAAAACATGATTACTGGTGCGGCTCAAATGGACGGCGCTATCTTGGTTGTATCCGCAGCTGACGGCCCTATGCCTCAAACTCGCGAACACATCTTGTTGGCTCGTCAAGTTGGTGTTCCTGCAATCGTAGTATTCTTGAACAAAGCTGACATGGTTGACGATGAAGAATTGATCGAATTGGTAGAAATGGAAGTTCGTGAACTTCTTTCTTCCTACGAATTCCCTGGCGACGAAGTACCTATCGTTGTAGGTTCCGCATTGAAAGCTTTGGAAGGCGACGCTCAATATGTAGCTAAAATTGACGAATTGATGGATGCTGTAGACTCCTACATCCCAACACCAGTTCGTGACACTGATAAACCTTTCTTGATGCCTGTGGAAGACGTTTTCACAATCACTGGTCGTGGTACAGTAGCAACTGGCCGTGTTGAACGTGGTCAAGTAAACGTTGGTGATACTGTTGAAGTAGTAGGCTTGAAAGAAAAAGCTGAACAATATGTAGTAACAGGTCTTGAAATGTTCCGTAAAGTGTTGGATTCTGCAGTAGCAGGTGACAACGTAGGTGCATTGCTTCGTGGTGTTGATCGTAAAGACATCGAACGTGGTCAAGTATTGGCTAAACCAGGTTCCATCAACCCACACACAAAATTCAAAGCAGAAGTATACGTATTGACTAAAGAAGAAGGTGGCCGTCATACTCCATTCTTCTCCAACTACCGTCCACAATTCTACTTCCGTACAACAGACGTAACAGGTGTTGTAAACCTTCCTGAAGGTGTAGAAATGTGTATGCCTGGCGATAACGTAACAATGGAAATCGAATTGATTACTCCAATCGCTATCGAAGAAGGTCTTCGTTTCGCGATCCGCGAAGGTGGCCATACAGTAGGCGCTGGCGTAGTAACAGAAATCGAAGGTTAATACAAGTTTATAGCTCAATGTATCGATACATTAGCTATATAATTGAATTTTAGATTCAATAAAAGGGACCCAATGGGTCCCTTTTATTTTGTATATATTGATGATTAAGAGTATAGAATTGAATCGCTAATATATTGAAACAATGATGATTTTGTAATGTGACATATACGTTGTATTCAGGCTTCAAAGGATAATCATACTATTGATACAAATTGAGAAGAAATTTTAATATATTGTAACCTTAGATACAACTTTATTTATAAAATTAGTGTATATTATATATGAGGAGAGCATAGGCTCTCTTTTTGTGCTTTTATAGAAAAGGAGGTAATGTGATGGGCGAATACAAAAAGTATTGGATAGCCGTAGTAGCAGTTCTTATTATTGGATTCTCTATTCTTGGCTATTTGGGTACGGATGTATATCATCAAGCGCCACCGGTACCAACCGCGTATGTATCTCAAGATGGACAGGTTTTGTTCACTAAGGATGATATCTTACATGGTCAATCGGCTTGGCAATCTACAGGTGGTCAATCTGTAGGGACCGTACTAGGTCATGGCGCATATCAAGCCCCGGACTGGACAGCTGATTGGTTGCACAAAGAAGTGTCCGTAATGCTTGATATCAAGTCTCAAGAAGCTTTTGGTGTTCTTTATGAACAGTTAGGTGATGTGCAGAAAGCGGCTGTTAAAGAAGCAGTTAAAGCAGAGTACTTTAACAGTGCTGTTCGTGAAGATGGAACTGTTGTGCTTTCACCGGAACGTATTACAGCGATGAATTTAACCGGACAATATTTTATTGAACTTTATGGTGATAACCCTAAATTGTCCGAAACACGCGATCATTTTGCGATGAAAGACAATACGTTGCCAGAATTAAAAGATCGTATTGATATGGCACGATTCTTCTTCTGGACTACGTGGATGGCATCGACTCAACGTCCTGGTACAGATGCAACATACACCAACAATTGGCCTCACGAGCCATTGTTAGATCATAATCCAACACCGGAAAGCGTAGCTTGGTCTGTTGTGAGTGTTATTATTTTACTTTGTGGTATTGGTATTGTCGTATGGATGTGGGCATTCGGTCGCAAACAAGATGAACATGAATTAACACCGCCTGCGGAAGATCCAATTTCCAAATTGCATCTCACACCATCTCAACGGTCTTTAGGAAAATATTTATTTACGATTTTGGCATTATTTTTACTCCAACTTGGTATGGGTGGTATCATTGCGCACTACACCGTAGAAGGACAGGCTTTCTATGGCATTCCATTGGCGCAGTATTTCCCATATTCTATTGCTCGTACTTGGCATATTCAAGCATCCTTGTTCTGGATTGCGATGGCATTCTTGAGTGCCGGTTTATTCTTGGCGCCGATTATTAATGGCGGTAAAGATCCTAAGTTCCAAAAATTGGGCGTGGATATTTTATTCTGGGCACTCGTTGTGTTGGTAGTGGGGTCCTTTACAGGTACATATTTAGGTGTTGCTCATGAGATTCCGGCGTCTCTAAACTTCTACTTGGGTCACCAAGGATATGAGTTTATCGAGTTGGGGCGCATATGGCAATGGATTGAATATATCGGCATTCTATTTTGGCTTGTACTCATGGTGCGCAGCATCATTGGTGCTTTCAAAAATAAAGGGGATAAAAACCTTATTGCCGCCTTTATTTTCTCCGTTGTGATGGTCGGTATTTTCTATGGCCCAGGTCTTTTCTACGGAGAACACAGCCATTTGGCAATCATGGAATACTGGCGTTGGTGGGTTATTCACCTTTGGGTAGAAGGCTTCTTTGAAGTATTCTCTACTACGTTGATGGCCTTTATTTTCGTAACTCTTGGTCTTGTATCATATCGTGCAGGTACCATAGCAGCGATTTCGTCCGGTGCTATTTACCTTATCGGCGGTATTCCTGGTACATTCCATCATCTTTATTTCACCGGTGTTACATCGACTATCGTGGCCACAGGGGCATCGTTCTCCGCATTGGAAGTAGTCCCTCTTGTTCTCTTGGGATATGAAGCGTTTGAAAATTATACACGCCTTCATAGTGCTCCTTGGATGCATCGACTAAAATGGCCTGTATACTGCTTCATTGCCGTATCCTTCTGGAACTTGGTGGGTGCAGGTATCTTCGGCTTCTTAATTAATATGCCGGTTTCCTTGTTCTATATTCAAGGTCTAAATACGACAGCTGTTCATGCTCATACGGCATTGTTCGGCGTATATGGGTTCTTGAGTTTAGGCTTTGTATTCCTCATCGCTCGTTATATTCGACCTGAAGTGGAATTTAACGACAAGTTGATGAAATTCGGTTTCTGGGCATTGAATTGGGGCCTTGCGTTAATGGTTCTTATCAGCCTATTGCCAATCGGCTTGATTCAAAGTTGGGCAAGTGTTACACAAGGCTTATGGCTTGCTCGCAGCGAAGACTTTATGCAACAACCATTGTTACAAAATTTGCGTTGGCTTCGCATGGTTGGCGATACCATCATGATATTGGGGGCATTGGCCTTCTTCTGGCAAATCGTGAAAGTAACTTTCACAAAGAAACAGTAATAAACGAAGCAATATAGTAAATATGTAAATATAATATTAAATATAATATATAGACATATAAGCTAACTATAAGCTAATATGACATGGCGTTCTTTGGGTAGACAAAGGGCGCCATTGTCTGTTATACTATCCATGTCAGGCATACGTGCCTGGCTTTTTTGAGTTGCTTAATTTCTTGACATCGCTTGCTACGTATGATATAGTTTTTTAGTATGTAGTCGAGCGTTTTCGAGTACAAGAGACAGATTAGTAAATATAAAGCGAGGTGTATCCGGATGCGTAATGCCATTACTTTAGCTTGCACAGATTGCAAACAACGCAACTATCAAACGAACAAGAATAAAAAGAACAATCCTGATCGTATTGAAATGATGAAATATTGCAAATTCTGCGGTAAACATACATTACACCGTGAAACAAAATAATTCTTATCATTCATTACCTGTTGATTTGAGGATGTGAAACACAATGGCAAAGTCTAACTCAGCAGTGCAGCAGCGTGGTGGATTTGGAAAATTCTTCCGCGGTGTGAAAGCTGAACTAAAAAAAGTAGTCTGGCCAACAAAAAAAGAGCTTATCAATTACACAATTGTAGTATTCTTAGTGACCATATTCATCGCTTTGATTATTTCTGTGCTTGATGGACTCTTTGCCCAACTTTTTAATACGTTGTTGCACTTTGTTGGATAAGGGGGCCATTACATGGAAGCAGATAAGAAGTGGTATGTAATTCATACCTATTCAGGCTACGAAAATAAAGTAAAAACCACTCTTGAACTTAAAGTTCAATCTATGGGGCTACAAGATGTGATCAGCCGAATTTTGGTGCCTCTTGAAGACGAAATAGATGAAAAAGATGGGGTTAAAAAAGTAGTAAAACGCAAGATATTTCCTGGGTATGTATTGGTGGAAATGGAAGTTAATGACCGTTCTTGGTATGTTGTACGCAACACGCCAGGTGTAACAGGTTTCGTTGGCTCTGCTACAAAACCAGTTCCACTTTCTGATTCCGAAGTAGAACATATACTTAAGTCTCAGGGCTTGGATAAGAAACCAACCATTAACGTTGATGTAGAAGTTGGTGAAACGGTTCGCATTACGTCCGGTGCCTTTGAAGATAAACTAGGTGTTATTACCGAACTTAACCCTGAAAAAGGAACATTGAAACTTAGTGTGGAAATGTTCAATCGAGATACCGAGGTAGAGGTAGAGTTCTCTCAAGTTGAGAAAGCTCTTTAATATATAAATATAACTCTAAAAAGAGCAATCGATTTTGGTTGCCAGTGGGAGGATGTATATCCGTTACCACCACAGTATAAGCATAGGAGGTTTAATTACCCATGGCTAAGAAATTAGTTAAACAAGTAAAACTACAAATTGAAGCCGCTAAAGCTACTCCAGCACCACCAGTTGGTCCTGCACTAGGTCAAGCAGGTGTTAATATCGTTGCTTTCACAAAAGAATTCAACGAACGTACTGCTAAACAAGCTGGCTTGATTATTCCAGTAGTTATTAATGTATATGAAGATCGTAGCTTCGACTTCATCACTAAGACTCCACCAGCTGCAGTATTGTTGAAAAAAGCTGCAGGTATTCCAAAAGGTTCTGGTGTACCTAACCGTGATAAAGTAGCAAAAGTAGGTCGCGATAAAGTTCGTGAAATTGCTGAATTGAAAATGCCTGACTTGAATGCTAATACCGTAGAACAAGGTATGCGCATGGTGGAAGGTACTGCTCGCAGCATGGGCATTGAAATCGTTGACTAATAAGCGTACGACTTGCGCATAAGGCGCAAATCGGTGGGAGGGAATTCCCGTTTGACCACATAAGGAGGATATTATAATGGCAAAAGTAGGTAAGAAATACGCTGAAGCAGTAAAACTTATTGAAGCTGGTAAATTCTACGAACCAGTAGAAGCAATTGAGTTGGTTAAGAAAACTGCAACTGCAAATTTCGATGAAACAGTTGAAATTGCTTTCAACTTGAATGTCGACCCTAAATACGCTGATCAACAAGTTCGTGGTGCAGTAGTATTGCCTCATGGTACTGGCAAAACTAAACGCGTTCTTGTATTCGCAAAAGGCGACAATATTAAGGCAGCTGAAGAAGCTGGCGCAGATTTCGTAGGTTCTGAAGAGTTAGTAGCTAAAATCCAAGGTGGTTGGAGCGACTTCGACGTAGTAGTTGCTACACCAGACATGATGGGTCAAGTAGGCCGTCTTGGTAAAATTTTGGGTCCTAAAGGCTTGATGCCAAACCCTAAAGTTGGTACAGTAACTCCAGACGTTGCTCGTGCAGTAAACGAAATCAAAGCTGGTAAAATCGAATATCGTACTGATAAAGCAGGTATTATCTCTTGCTCTATCGGTAAAGCATCTTTCGATGAAGAAAAATTACTTGACAACTACCGTACAATCGTTGATACTATTATCAAGGCTAAACCTGTAGCAGCTAAAGGTCAATACATTAAATCTGTAACCTTGTCCGCTACAATGGGCCCTGGTGTACCTTTGAACGTGTTCAAATTGAGCACTGTTTCCAAAGAGCAATAATTATATATGTCTCTTAGCTGTAGACGGCTGGTATGTATAATGGATGAAAATCCGCCCGCTGAGGCTGACACTAGAACAACCTAGGACTAGTTACGACCTCATCGCGTGCGATGGGGTCGTTTTTACGCTAAGATAGTACATAGAGCACCAAAAAAATCTACAAGGAGGTAATCTAATGGCTGTCACTGAATCAAAAAAAGCAATCGTTGCTCAAATGAAAGAAACTCTTTCTGAAGCAAAAGGTGCTGTATTGATTGGTTACTCTGGTTTAACTGTTGCGCAAGCAACTGATCTTCGTCGCAAAATGTTGGCTGAAGGTGTTGAATACAAAGTAATCAAAAATACTTTGACTCGTATCGCTGCAAACGAATTGAATCTTGAAGGTTTCGCTGAGCATTTAGAAGGTCCAACTGCGTTGGCTACTTCTAAAGATGATGCTGTTGCACCTGCTCGTGTAATCGAACAATTCATCAAAGCAACTGAAAAAGAAGTTGTAACAGTTAAAGCTGGTATCGTTGAAGGCGAAGTTATGGACGCAGCAGGCGTTAAAGCAATTGCATCTCTTCCAAATCGCGAAGGTATGCTTTCCATGTTGCTTTCCGTATTGCAAGCTCCTGTTCGCAATGTTGCATACGTTGTCAAAGCTGTTGCAGAAGCAAAACCTGCAGAATAATATTTTTTGCAAAGTATTCGTTGGCCGCTTGAGGCTGGCACTATAAACTAATTTATGGAGGAAATCTAAAATGGCATTGAACATTGAAAACATCGTTGCTGAATTGAAAGAAGCAACAATCCTTGAACTTAATGATCTTGTAAAAGCAATCGAAGAAGAATTTGGCGTAACTGCAGCAGCTCCTGTAGCTGTAGCAGCTGCTGGTGGTGCTGAAGGCGGCGCTGCTAAAGATTCCTTCGACGTAATCTTGAAAGATGCTGGCGCATCTAAAATCAACGTAATCAAAGTTGTTCGTGAAGCAACTGGTCTTGGCTTGAAAGAAGCTAAAGCTATCGTTGACGGCGCTCCTGCACCTGTAAAAGAAGGCGTAGCTGCTGAAGCTGCTGAAGCTTTGAAAGCTCAATTAGAAGAAGCTGGCGCATCCGTAGAATTGAAATAATTCTAACCATATTAAAGGCGTACCCTATGGGTACGCCTTTTTTATTGAAGCTTATAAATTGATGCGAGTTTTGTTTTGTTGACTAATTTTGCCTTTGGATACGGTAATGCATTAGAGAAATCCTTGTCATATTTTTTAGGAACGATGACATAGGAACCGCGATTATTTGATGTATTACTTAAAAATGTTTCTTTAGTTATTGTAGGCATCAATGTTTTGCCTTCGGTCCATATAGAATCATCTGTTGTATCTACAAAAACTTGGGTAGGTGTAGTGTCCATGTAATATACAATAGAAGTATAGTAACTGCCATATATATATATTGGTTTTGATGTATCTTCGATGAAGGTTCTAAACTGTAAACCAGACTGATTAAACAATATTGGTGGTACTGTAATCGTAATAGCCGAGTACAACGTAATTAGTGGAACTAAAGCATATATTGCTAGTTTGAAAAATGATGTTATGTAGTATCGACCGATTAAAATCATACATACTATAATAAAGGAACCTACGATTAACGGTTTACTATCAAGACTTTTATCAAAAGCTGTAGCAAATGTAAAAATCATGTAGTAAATACCTAGTGGTAGGGTAATTAAATAATTAAACTTTTTGAATGATTGAGTAAATTCACCGGTTTCTTTGTCAGTAACTAATTCACAAATTTTTACAGCCGCCCATATTATACAAGGGATAATGGCAGGTAAGGTATAAGTTAGATACTTTGTAGCTACTAGAGAGTAGAAGAGTACTATAACTATAAACCATATAATACCTAATAGATCAAAATCATCTTTCCAGTTAAGATCTTTTAAATGATAGACTATTACAGGTGTCCATGGTAATAGTGAAAGGGGTACAATTAATAGATAGTAATACCATACATTAAATTTAGGATGCTCAGATATAAGAGCTCGATCTACATTGTGTAGACCTAAGAATCCGGAAATAAACTGCTCACCGTGAATGGAATACATAGCGATATACCAAGGGCTAGCTATCGCTATAAAGGCTAATAGTCCTAAGGGATTAAATAGTAATTTAATATCCTTTGAAAGCTGATAACTTTCATCTTTTCTATGGACTATATAGCGAGCGCATACATAAATGAGTAATATCAGGCCGGGCAAGATGATGCCTATAGGTCCTTTGGTAATTACAGCTAAGGCAGCAGCAATGTAAGCTTTCACCATAGCTGACTTGTCATTATTGGTAAAAGCTAAATAGCTATATCCAAATATAGCTAAGGTGAAGAGAAGTAGAAATCCGTCGGTTATAATTGCATGAGATATGTACCAAAACTGTAGTGTACTCATTAATAGAATAGCACAGAGTACACTAGCAAAAGTATTTTTAGATATGCGGTAAATTATATGGTACATTAGGGCCACGCTGGCTCCCGCAACAAGCGTATTTGGTATACGAGATGTAAAGTCAGATATGCCAAATAGTTTGTACGTAATCATAAGTGCCCAATAGGTGAGCGGTGGTTTATCATACCATACGTGATCGTATATCATGGGGGATATCCATGAGTTATGTTTTAGCATGGTGATGGCGGAGAGAACATAGTTGGACTCCACCGGATCAGTGATTGGCAAATAGGCATTATAAAAGCCGTAGCTCAAAACGGTTAATAAAAAGAGCGCACCTATGCGCAGCATGTGATTGTTAATCATAGTTACTCCTTACTTACATAGTTTATATTATTGTACTATAGGGCGTGTAATATTTAAACCAATCAAAGATAAAAACAGAGCCTTTATAAATATGGAGATAATATGGAGATAATTACAAAAAAATAATTATTTATGAAATAATATATTGTATAGAATATTGTTTATTCGGAATACATGAAATAACTTTTATGTATACAAAATACATGCTATAATGAGCGCATAAGATAAAACCGTTTCATTAAACTATCATCTAATATATGAAATAGTGGAAAGAGGATCTATTATGAGAAAAGAACATGATTTCCTAGGTGAATTAGAAGTAGCGGATGAGTTATATTATGGTGTGCAAACGATTCGTGCCTTAGAAAACTTCCATATTACAGGGAAACATTTAGACCAAGATTTTATTAAAGCTCTAGCGATGGTAAAAAAAGCATCTGCTTTAGCTAATATGAAAACAGGTCGTCTCAATGTATCTATCGGTAAAGCGATTGTTCAAGCAGCTGATGAAGTTATTGCAGGTGAATTTGCTGACCAATTTCCAGTTGATCCAATTCAAGGTGGTGCTGGCACTTCTGTGAATATGAATATGAACGAAGTGTTGGCAAATCGTGCTTGTGAAATTTTAGGTCATCCAAAAGGTAGCTATGATATTGTAAGCCCTAACAATCACTGTAACATGGCACAATCTACAAATGACGCTTTCCCAACAGCGATTAAAGTTTGTGCAATTTTGAAATCTAAACCGTTACTTGAAGCTTTGCAACGTCTTGTTGATGAGCTTGAGAAAAAAGCTGAAGAATATAGTGAAATTTTAAAAATGGGACGTACTCATTTACAAGATGCGGTGCCTATTACATTGGGCCAAGAGATGGGCGCTTATGCATCTGGTATTCGTCGTGGTATTAAACGCATTAAATCTGCCGTTGAAGGTGCACATGTAATCAACATGGGTGCCACTGCAGTTGGTACAGGCCTTAATGCTGAGCCTAATTATATTCATGATGTAGCTTATGAACTTAGTGAAGTAGTAGGCGAACCGTTCTACACCGCGGAGAACTTAATCGATGCCACAAACAATACAGACGTATTTGCTGATATCTCTAGCGGTTTGAAGGTAACTGCACTTGTGTTGATTAAGATGGCAAATGATTTTCGCTTAATGGCATCTGGACCTCGCTGTGGCATTGGTGAATTAAAATTGCCTGCCCGTCAACCAGGCTCCTCTATCATGCCAGGAAAAGTAAATCCTGTTATTGCTGAAGTATTGAATCAAGTGTGTTACCAAGTTATCGGTAATGACCTTACTATTACATTAGCTGTAGAAAATGGTCAATTCGAGTTAAATGTTATGGAACCTGTATTGGCATACAACTTGTTCAATAATCTTTGCTATCTCAAAAACGGTGTAAATACATTCGTTGATAAATTGCTTGTTGATCTTGAAGTAGACCGTGAACAATGCGAGTACTGGTTGAATCGTTCCGTTGGTATCGTAACAGCATTGTTGCCACATCTTGGCTATGAAACAGCTTCTGCATTGGCGAAAGAAGCGTATGAAACAGGTCGAGCTATTCGCGATATCATCTTGGATCAAGGTTTATTGACTGAGGATGAAATTAATCATATTCTTTCTCCTAAAGAAATGACTCGCCCTGGTATCGCTGGTGCGAATCTTTTAAAACAAAAAGGCAACTAATTTAGGGTTCTCTTTTGATACATGAATAAAGCATGAAAATGAAAGACTGTCAACCCTTTTGGTTGACAGTCTTTTTTAATACTGATAGAATTATATATTGCAAAAGTAGCGTTTTCTGCTTTTGGATGTAAAAACTATAACACAAATAGTGATGAGGTTTTCTTCCAAGGTTGTGCTTGGTTAATGGGAAGCAAGGTTATTTTAAAAATGAAATGGACCTTGCTTTATTTGACGTTGCCCGAGCAGGAAAACTGAGACCTGTAAGATGTCTTTTTCATGCCGTTATAGAAAATGGTAGACCAGTGTGTTTTGATAGGGGTGAAAGCAAATATGTTCAAACCTGAACAGGTAGGCAAACGAACTCGTTATACGTACGCTAAAATTAACGAAGTTATCAAGATGCCGCATTTATTGGACATTCAACGTAAATCGTATGAGTGGTTCTTGGAGAGTGGTTTACAAAATATTTTCAACGATATTTCTCCGATTAAAGACAATTCAGGTAATCTAGTACTTTCTTTTGAAGGTTTCAGCTTAGGTGAACCTAAGTATGATATTAATGAATGTAAAAACCGTGATGCTACTTACGCAGCACCACTTCGTGTAAATATTCGCTTGGTAAATAATGATCCAGAAAATATGGACATTAAAGAACAAGAAGTCTTCATGGGCGATTTCCCATTGATGACGGATACAGGTACTTTCATCATCAATGGTGCAGAACGTGTTATCGTATCCCAATTAGTACGTTCTCCAGGCGTTTACTACAATAAAGAAATCGATACAATGGGTAACCGTTTGTATGATTCCACAGTTATTCCTAACCGTGGTGCATGGATTGAACTTGAAACAGATGCTAGTGAAGTGGTGGCTGTTCGTATTGACCGTAACCGTAAATTACCAGCTACTGTATTGGTACGTGCATTAGGTTGGGATACGAATGAAAGTATCCTCGACCTCTTCTGGAATGGTAAAACTGATGAGGATGGTTTACCAGTATATGATGAACGCATCGTTCGTACATTAGAAAAAGATACAACTCAATCTGCTGATGAAGCATTGGTTGAAATCTATAAAAAATTACGTCCAGGCGAGCCTCCGACTGTAGAGTCTGCTCGTAACTTGTTCGATAACTTGTTCTTCGATGCACGCCGTTATGACTTAGCGCGCGTTGGTCGTTATAAATTGAACAAAAAACTTGGCTGGCGCCAACGTATGTTGGGTCAAACATTAGCTCAACCAATTGTAGATCCAGAAACTGGCGAAATTATCCTTGATGCAGGCGTACAAGTTGGGGAAGAACAACTTGATATCGTTGCTAATAGCCATGTTTTCGATGGTGAAGGTTTTGCTGAATTCTATATCGTAAATAATGATGGTGTAGAGTCTAAAGTTATCTGTAATAACTGCAACTTACCATATGATCACCGTACAGTAACACGTGAAGACATGATCGCTAACATTTCTTACTTGCTCAACCTTATGGATGGTGCAGGTCATACAGATGATATCGACCACTTGGGTAACCGTCGCCTTCGTTGCGTAGGCGAATTGTTGCAAAACCAATTCCGCATCGGTTTAACTCGTATGGAACGTGTTGTTCGTGAGCGCATGACCATTCAAGAAACTGAATCCATTACACCTCAAGCGTTGATCAATATTCGCCCTGTAGTGGCAGCTATCAAAGAATTCTTTGGTTCTTCTCAATTGTCTCAGTTCATGGACCAAACAAACCCATTGGCGGAATTGACTCACAAACGTCGTCTTTCTGCCCTTGGCCCTGGCGGCTTGTCTCGTGAGCGTGCAGGTTTCGAAGTTCGTGACGTGCATCATTCTCACTATGGTCGTATGTGTCCTATTGAAACTCCAGAAGGTCCAAACATTGGCTTGATTAACTCCTTGTCCAACTATGCAAAGGTAAACGAATTTGGCTTCATCGAAGCACCATACCGTAAAGTAGAAAAAGTGTATGGTAAAGGCAAGGATACTGACAAGGTTGTTAAAGTGCGCGTATCTGACAGCGTAGTATACATGACAGCTGATGAAGAAGAAGGCATGACAATTGCCCAAGCGAACTCTCCACTTGATGCAGAGGGGTACTTCACAACTGAACACGTAGCTTGTCGTCGTGGTCATGATGTATTAGAAGTTACACCGGATAAGGTTGACTATATGGACGTTAGTCCAAAAGAAGTTGTATCTATTGGTACAGCTATGATTCCATTCCTTGAAAATGACGATGCTAACCGTGCCTTGATGGGTGCGAACATGCAACGTCAAGCGGTACCACTTTTGCGTGCTCAAGCACCACTTGTTGGTACAGGTATGGAATATACAGCAGCTACTGACTCTGGTGTTTGCGTATTGGCGCGTGAAGCAGGTAAAGTTGTACGTTGTTGGGGTAATGAAATCCACGTTCTTCGCGATAGCGATGGTCGTGTTGATACATACCATTTGAATAAATTCCTTCGTTCTAACCAATCTACGTGCTTTAACCAAAAACCAATCGTCAATCGTGGGGACCATGTTGTAAAAGGCCAAGTATTGGCTGATGGTCCTGCTACAGATGGCGGCGAATTGGCATTAGGTTATAACGTTCTTGTAGCGTTCATGCCTTGGGAAGGTTATAACTACGAAGATGCTATCTTGCTTAGTGAAGAACTCTGCAAAGAAGATATCTATACATCTATTCATATTGAAGAATACGAATGTGATGCTCGTGATACTAAATTAGGTGCTGAAGAAATTACGCGTGAGTTGCCTAATACAGGTGACGACACACTTAAAAACTTAGACGAAGATGGTATTATCTGCATTGGTGCAGAAGTACATCCTGGCGATATCCTTGTAGGTAAAGCTACACCAAAAGGTGAAACTGAGCTTACTCCAGAAGAACGTTTGTTGCGTGCTATTTTTGGTGACAAAGAACGTGAAGTTCGTGATACTTCCTTGCGCGTGCCTCATGGCGAATCTGGTAAAGTCGTAGATGTAAAAGTCTTCACCCGTGAAAATGGCGACGAATTACAACCAGGCGTAAATAAACTTGTTCGCGTATATATCGCTCAAAAACGTAAGATTCATGAAGGCGATAAAATGGCGGGCCGTCATGGTAACAAAGGTGTCGTTTCTCGCGTTATGAGAAAAGAAGATATGCCATTCCTTCCAGATGGTACTCCAGTACAAATCGTATTGAATCCATTGGGCGTACCTTCTCGTATGAACATCGGTCAGGTTCTTGAAACTCACTTGGGGTGGGCTGTTCAAGGCTTAGGTATGAAAATCAAAGCTACAGATCTTCACATTCAAAACGTGTTGAAAGAAGCCCGTACTGATGCATCTTACTGGGAACAAATCGATACAATCCGCGACCTTTATGCTCAAATTGAGGTATTGGAAGCGAAAGTTGCGGAAGATGTTACGGTAAATCATTTCGAAGAAAATGAGCAAATCATTGCTTTGAAAACTAAAATTTTAAAACATGTAGAAGCAGCAGCGCAAAAGAAATTGGATGCTATGGGTGGCGAAGCTCGTTACCAAGAGCTTAAAGCTATTGAAGCTAAATACAATGCACTTCATGTAGAATTCTTTGATTCTGAAGAAGAGGCTCCTGAAATGGATCCTGCGCTTGTAGAAGAATTAGAGGCAATTAGCAAAGTCAAGAATACTCTTAACAACATTCACTCTGCTGAAGAAAAACGCGTTGAAATTCGTAAAGAGTTGGAAAGCCTTGGCTATGATTTTGACAAATATGGCATGCCAAAACCAGATGTAGCAGGTATTCATATTGCTACACCTGTATTTGATGGTGCTCACGAAAAGGACGTATTCGAAACATTGGCGATTGCAGGTCGTCCTGATGATGGTAAAACTGTTCTATATGATGGTCGTACTGGTGAACCGATGGATAACCGCGTCACTGTTGGTTACGTTTACATGCTTAAACTCCATCATTTGGTTGATGACAAAATCCATGCTCGTTCTACAGGTCCGTACTCCCTTGTTACACAACAACCTTTGGGCGGTAAAGCTCAGTTCGGTGGCCAACGTTTCGGGGAAATGGAAGTTTGGGCTCTAGAAGCATATGGCGCAGCCTATACCCTTCAAGAGCTATTAACTGTTAAGTCTGACGACGTTGTTGGTCGTGTGAAAGCATACGAAAAAATCGTTAAAGGCGAAAACATCCCTGAACCAGGTGTACCTGAGTCCTTCAAGGTATTGCTTAAAGAACTTCAAAGTATCGGTCTCGATGTAAAAATCTTGAACGAAGATCAAGAAGAAGTTATTATGAAAGAACTTGAGGACGAAGATGAGGTGGTAGAAACTGGTATTGAAGAAGTTATGGAAGGCAGTGCTGTAGAAACTGATGAAGTAACTGTAGTAGAACCAGAAGTAGAGGAAGAGGAAGAGGAAGACTTACCAGCTGATAATGGCGGTGAAGATGATATCCTTAGCCAATTGGCGTACCCAATGGGCGACTCCTCTAACGATGAAGACTAAAACTATCTATAAGGAAGGGAGCGATAGTAGTGCTAGACGTAAATGAATTCGATTCCATGCGAATCGGTTTAGCCTCTCCAGAGCAGATTTTATCCTGGTCTCATGGGGAAGTTAAGAAACCTGAAACAATTAACTACCGTACGTTGAAGCCAGAACGTGATGGTCTATTCTGTGAACGCATTTTTGGACCAACAAAGGACTGGGAATGTCACTGCGGCAAATATAAACGCATCCGCCATAAAGGCGTAGTCTGCGACAAATGTGGTGTAGAGGTTACCCGTGCGAAAGTACGTCGTGAACGTATGGGCCATATTCAATTGGCTACTCCTGTATCTCACATTTGGTACTTCAAAGGAATCCCATCCCGTATGGGTCTTATCCTTGACATATCACCACGTTCTTTGGAACGCGTATTATACTTTGCTTCCTACATCGTAGTAGATCCAGCTGGTACACCATTGACAAAACGTCAATTGTTGTCCGAGCAAGAATACCGCGAATACGAAGCTCAATTTAATGAAGACGGTTATACTATCGGTGGTAAATCCGTCGTAATCGAAACAGTGGCTCAACGTAATGAACGTTTAGCTATTGTTCGTGAAGCACAACGCAAAGAGCGCTATAATGCGGCTCTTCGTGATGATGCAACAATACCAGAAGCTGATAAGGAATACGAAGAATTAACTCGCGAAGAACGCTATGAGTTAGGCGCTGCTGAAGAGGTTCTCTTCGCATGTATCGACATGGGTGCTGAAGCGGTAAAAGCTCTCTTATCAGAACTTGATCTTGAAGCATTGAATGCCGAATTGCGCGAAGAGTTGAACACTGCTAGTGGTCAACGTAAAATCCGTGCAGTTCGTCGTTTGGAAGTAGTAGAAGCATTCCGTCAATCTGGGAACCGTCCAGAATGGATGATTATGGACATCGTTCCTGTAATCCCACCTGAATTGCGTCCTATGGTCCAATTAGATGGTGGCCGTTTTGCTACATCTGACCTCAACGATTTATACCGTCGTGTTATCAACCGTAACAACCGTTTGAAACGTTTACTCGACTTGGGTGCTCCTGATATCATCGTGCGCAACGAAAAACGCATGCTTCAAGAAGCGGTTGATGCATTGATTGATAATGGTCGTCGCGGTCGTCCTGTTACAGGTCCTGGTAACCGCCCATTGAAATCCTTGTCCGACATGCTTAAAGGTAAACAAGGTCGTTTCCGTCAAAACTTGCTCGGTAAACGTGTTGACTACTCCGGTCGTTCCGTAATCGTAGTAGGTCCTGAACTTAAAATGCACCAATGTGGTTTGCCAAAAGAGATGGCATTAGAATTGTTCAAACCATTCGTTATGAAACGTTTGGTAGAACGCGGTCAAGCATCCAACATCAAGGCTGCTAAACGCCAAGTTGAAAGAATTGGCCCTGGCGTGTGGGAATCCTTGGAAGAGGTAATTAAAGAACATCCAGTTCTCTTGAACCGTGCCCCTACATTGCATAGACTTGGTATCCAAGCCTTCGAACCAATCCTTTGGGAAGGTCGTGCTATCAAATTGCATCCATTAGTATGTACAGCCTTCAATGCCGACTTTGACGGTGACCAAATGGCGTGTCACTTACCATTGTCCGTAGAAGCACAAGCGGAAGCTCGTACATTGATGCTTTCTAGCCATAATATTTTGTCTACTAAGGACGGCAAGCCAGTAGCAGTACCTTCTCAAGATATGATCTTAGGTACATACTACCTAACAGTTGTACGCGAAGATACTCGTGATAAAGCAAAAACATTTGCTACCTATGATGAAGTTATGCTTGCCTATGAGTCTCATATCATTGGTTTGCAAGATATTCTTTATATCCGTTTACCTGATCATGGCCGTGTAGAAACAACAGCAGGTCGCTTGATCTTCAACAATGCTTTATTCCCAGAATTGTGGCAATACGAGAAACGTGAAGATGGCACTTACTCTTTAGGTAAGGTTATGGATAAGAAAACAGTTGGTAAATTGGTTGATCAATGTTTCCAATTGTTTGGTAATGAAAAAACAGCAGAACTATTGGACCGCATCAAGTCCTTGGGTTACTCCTTCGCTCGTCGCGCAGGTATGACGGTAGCTATTGCTGATATTAAAGTACCAGAAGTTAAAACTAGTTTGTTAGATACAGCGGAACAAGAGGTAGAAAAAGTATCTCGTATGTACCGTCGTGGTCTTATTACAGAAGAAGAACGTTATCGTAAAACTATCCAATTATGGACAAAGGCAACAGAAGATGTTACCGATGCGATGATGGATAATATGGCGTGCGATAAAGACGGCTTTAACCCTGTTTACATGATGGCTATCTCTGGTGCCCGTGGTAATAAACAACAGATTCGTCAGCTTGCTGGTATGCGTGGTTTGATGGCCGATCCATCTGGTCGAATCATTGACTTGCCAATTAAAGCAAACTTTAAAGAAGGCTTGACTGTATTGGATTACTTTACATCCTCTCATGGTGCTCGTAAAGGTTTGGCCGATACAGCGCTTCGTACAGCTGACTCTGGTTACTTGACACGTCGTCTCGTTGACGTATCTCAAGACGTAATCGTTCGTGAGGACGATTGTGACGTTGTAGGTATCGATCTCGTTCGAGAACGTGCTCGCTTGGCTACATCCCCACGTCAAGCATTAGAATTGCTTAAAGATAAACTTATTGGTCGCGTTTTAGATAAAGATGTTGTGAATGCTGAAACAGGGGAACTTGTTGTACCAGCTGAAACTATCTTGGATGAACAATGCTTGGCAGATATTGCTGAAGCTGGTGTTACATCTATCGCATTGCGCGGTGCACACTTGGGCTCTGATAGCGATATTAATCATACTAACTTGGTTCAAAAAATTATTCTTGGTGAAAGCGACGATAGTATCCGTGCAACATTGAAAGAAACTATGGTTCAAAATATGTTGAACAAGGATACTGTACAAGCAATCGTTGACAGCGAAGGTGTAGAAATCTTCCCAGCTGATACACGTCTTACAGAAGAAGGCATCGAAGCTATCCTTAACTCCGATGTAAAAGAAGTACAAGTACGGAACAATGAAATCCACGGTATTGAAGTGGAAGCTATCGTTGAAGGTACTGGTGTTATCGAGCCATTAAAAGACCGTATTGTAGGTCGTATTGCAGCTGAAGAATTAGTTAACAAGGAAACTGGCGAAGTTATCGTTCCTCTTAATGGTGAAATCACAGAGGCGTTAGCTGATGAAGTTGTAAAACACTATGAAACAGTAAAAATCCGTTCCGTATTGACTTGTCGTAGCCCATATGGCGTATGTCGTAAGTGCTATGGTCGTGATCTAGGAACTGGCAACCAAGTTCAAGTTGGTGAAGCTGTAGGTATCATTGCAGCACAATCCATCGGTGAACCTGGTACTCAGTTGACAATGCGTACGTTCCATACTGGTGGTGTCGCAGGTGACGATATTACACAAGGTTTGCCACGTGTCGAAGAATTGTTCGAAGCTCGTAAACCAAAACGTAATGCTATCATTGCCGAAAACGAAGGTACAGTTCGCGTTGTGCCTAATGAAGGTAAGAAAGGTACGAACACTATCTTTATTACTGGTGAAGATGGTATTGAACTTGATTACCTCATTCCTTACGGCTCCCGCATTATCGTTAAAGACGGTGACGTGGTATCCTTGGGCGCTCGTTTGACAGAAGGCTCCATCAATCCTCATGACATTATGCGTGTCATGGGTACTGAAGCAACTCAACGTTACCTCGTATACGAAGTACAAAAAGTATACAAATCCCAAGGTGTAGAAATTAACGATAAACATATCGAAGTTATCGTTCGTCAAATGCTTCATAAAGTTAAAATTGAAACAGCTGGCGATGCGGATATGCTTCCAGGGGATATGGTGGACGTTAATACCTTTGACGAAGAAAACCGTCGTCTTACCCTCAATGGTCGTGAAAATGCTACAGGCAAACGCACGCTATTGGGTATTACGAAAGCCGCTTTGGCAACGGACTCCTTCTTGTCCGCTGCGTCCTTCCAAGAAACAACACGTGTTCTTACCGACGCTGCTATCAAGGGTAAAATCGATCCATTATTGGGCTTGAAAGAAAACGTAATTATCGGTAAGTTGATTCCTGCTGGTACAGGCATGAGTCGTTACCGTAAGATTGAAGTTGTAAAAAATACACCTGAAATCATTGATATTACGGAAGAGGTTATGTCTGAAGATTAATTACTTTGGATTAGCCGTTAAGCTATATTAACTGTATAGACTTGTTGCATAGTTGATATTGTGCGACATAATAAAAAGGGTGCACCTGCGAGGTGCACCCTTTTGTTATAGGTATTATTGGTTTGAGAGATATATGTGTATGAGCTCTATGATTATATGTCTCTATAATTATAGGTTTATATAAATTGAGGATTTCATGATATGTGTTAGTATCAGTTTGTTAAATAAAATGATACTTTGTTAAGGTTGTGGTATGAAAACTATTCAGCTGTTTCTTCCGCGTCATGAGACATGATGTCATAACCGACGTCATCCGATAAAGTAAGATATCGTTCGTACTGACGAATGATATCGGTAATGATATCCTCCCGTGTCATATACTGCGCATCGTATCCGGCGCGTCCGTCACTGAAATATGTCATAGGAATTGCGTTGGTACTTTCAGTAATGTGAGGAATGTTAGGATCTTCGATGAGATGATCCGATACCTCTTGCGTAACGAGTTTGATGCCATAGGTAAAGTTGCGCATTGATTCTTTTTCGATGGTTAACTCTACGGAGGCGTCGTTACCATTGAAATGTTTGTCAATTCTCGTAGTTAATCCGTACTCTTCGGTTAATTCTTTATTGAGCTGATACATAGCAGGCAATGCTGTTGTTTTCATAAAGGAAATAACATCTTCCGATTGCGTTTGGTTGAGTATTTTGGCAAGACCTTGTTTCCAGTTCTTGCTGTCCCAGTAGATGGATGTGGTTGAAAGTTTTGTGTTAAAGTATTGCGTATCTGTTAATAATCCTTGCCATAAGCTGTAGCACATGATAACCATCAAGGCTGCAAATGGTAAGGCGAGAATGAGCGTTACCGATTGTAGTACATTAAGCCCACCAATGCTGAGCAAACTGATGGCAAGAAAGGACATTACAGAGCCCCACATTAAGCATTGCCACTTTGGAGATGAAGTGGATTTATCATAGGCCGCAATATTATTTAACACATAAATGCCTGAATCGGCAGATGTGATAAAAAATAATGCTAATACGATAATTGATAGAAGACTAGTTAAACTGGATAATGGTAAATATTCAAGGAATGCAAAGAGTAGTTGTTCTGGTTTATCGGTTAATGCACCGAGTGCACCGTTTGCTACTGTTTCATCGATATAAATTGCAGTATTACCAAAGATAGTAAACCAAACGATAGTAAAAACAGTTGGAATAATGAGTACCCCAAAGATGAACTCTCGAATAGTCCTACCTTTTGAAATACGCGCAATGAACATGCCCACAAATGGTGCCCAAGATAACCACCAAGCCCAGAATAGTATGGTCCAGCTGAAGAACCATGGACGGGTTTCTGGTGTATAGATAGATGTATAGAAGCTTTGCCCTAAAATATGTGATAGATAGTATCCAAAGTTTTCTACCATTGTATTTAATAGGAGTAATGTAGGACCTGCACAGAGTACAAAAAGCATTAAGACTAATGCAACAGATATATTAATTTCGCTGAGCAGCTTAACGCCTTTATCAATACCTGTAACAGCAGATAGAACGGCAATGGACATAATGATGATAATGATGACCGTTTGGGCGGAAAAGTCATTAGTGGAGATGATATCAATATATAGGAACCCTGCACCTAGTTGGGCCGCACCAAATCCTAAGGTGGTTACGATACCTAATAAAGTTACACAAAGTGCGATGATATCGATAATGTGCCCTCGTGGGCCATTGATCTTATCCTTCCACAGCGGATAGAAACATGAACGTAGTGATAAAGGCAACTTATAGCGAAAACCAAAATACGCTAATGCTAAAGCCATAATTCCGTATACCGTCCATGCATTGATGCCCCAGTGGAAGATGGAGCGGAATAACGCTTCCTTGGCGCTAGGAGCACCATCGACTAAGCCTACAGCGGAGTGATAATGTGAGAGCGGTTCAGCAGTACCGAAGAACATGAGACCTACACCAGTACCTGCCGCAAATAACATGGCGAGCCAAGCTGTATAAGAGAATTCCGCTTCTTCATCGTCGCTACCAAGTTTGATGTCACCTAGCGAACTAAGTGCAAGAAAGATATTGAAGATAAAGAAGAGACTTATGGATAAAACATAAAACCAGCTGAAATCTTCAAATATAATATCACGAATCCCTTGGAGGATCGTTTGAGATATTTGCGGAATCAGAAGGGCACATAAGCTCAGCCCTAAGACGATAGACAAGCTACCTATAATTACAGGGGGATTAAAGTTTGAATAACGTTTAATGAGTTTAATCATATAATCTCCTTTCTTTAGTAACTTATAAATACAAATATTTGTTCTGTATTAATTTATATCATAATAAAATGGTGTTTATATTAATTTTGCATAATTGGTAAAAGAAAAAATAATAGCAAATGCATAGAATGATTATTTATACATGAAAATAATGATATATGAATAAAAAATCACTCTTCATTTATAATTTAAGATTGAATGAAACACACGGATGAGTGTACACATAAAATGCAGCTGTAGAGCGGTGTGTGACATTGGAAATTGTTTGACATGGACTGCTGTAATTGATATACTTACATAGTGCTTTAGGCGAGGTATGCCTAATGGGCATAATTTCGTAAGGAGAATTAGTACAATGGACATTGCCCATCTGAAGTCGGTGAACAAAACAATCGGTGCCAAGCAAACGTTGAAACAAATTGCTAAAGGTGCTGTGAAGTACGTGTTCCTGGGTTGTGATAGTGATGAACGTGTGGTACAGCCTTTACGGATTGCTTGTGAAGAACAGGGAATACCTGTGAATGACAAACACACCATGGATGATCTCGGTCGTGCGTGTCGCATTAAGGTGCGGGCCACAGCTGTAGGCGTCCTACGTTAATCTTGGTAATATCCGATGTAACACTTTGTTATGACGGATCAATTATAAATCTCAAATTTGGAAAGGAGGTGCCCAAATGCCAACAATTAATCAGCTAGTACGCAAAGGCCGCATGAGCTTGACTAAAAAATCTACAGCTCCTGCCCTTCAAGAATCTCCACAAAAACGTGGTGTATGTACTCGTGTGTACACAGCTACTCCAAAGAAACCAAACTCCGCGCTTCGTAAAGTTGCCCGTGTACGTTTGACAAACGCTATTGAAGTAACTGCTTACATCCCAGGCATTGGTCACAATTTACAAGAACACAGTGTTGTACTTATCAGAGGCGGTCGTGTAAAAGACCTTCCAGGTGTGCGTTATCACATCGTTCGTGGTGCATTGGATACAGCTGGCGTACAAAATCGTATGCAAAGTCGTTCCAAATACGGCGCGAAAAAAGCTAAAAAATAATTTTAGCCATTAAACGAAATTAACACACATCATTATAAAGGAGGAATTGAACATGCCAAGAAAAGGCCCTGTTCCGAAACGTGATGTACTTCCAGATCCGGTGTACAACAGCAAATTAGTAACACGTTTCATTAACAAAGTTATGTACGATGGTAAAAAAGGCATTGCTGAAACTATCGTATATGATGCATTCGAAATTATTCGTTCCAAAATGGGTCAAGACCCAATGGAAGTTTTTGATCAAGCATTGAAAAATGTTATGCCTGTACTTGAAGTGCGTGCTCGCCGTATCGGTGGTGCGAACTATCAAGTGCCAGTTGAAGTTCGTGCTGATCGCCGTCAAACCCTCGGTATTCGTTGGGTTGTAAATTATGCTCGTCTTCGTGGTGAACGCACTATGAAAGAACGTTTGGCAGGCGAATTGATGGACGCTTTCAACAATGCAGGCGCTGCAATCAAGAAAAAAGAAGATACTCATAAAATGGCAGAAGCTAATAAAGCATTTGCTCATTATCGTTGGTAATAAGAGGTGACAACTGTGGCAAGAGAGTTTTCCTTAGCAAAAACTCGTAATATCGGTATCATGGCTCACATCGATGCTGGTAAAACAACAACTACAGAACGTATCCTCTACTATACAGGTATCGTTCACAAGATCGGCGAAGTACATGAAGGCGCTGCTACGATGGACTGGATGGAGCAAGAGCAAGAACGTGGTATCACAATCACTTCTGCTGCAACAACTTGTCAATGGAAAGAACATCGTATCAATATCATCGATACTCCTGGTCACGTTGACTTTACTGTAGAAGTAGAACGTTCTCTACGTGTACTTGACGGTTCTGTTGCGGTGTTCAGTGCTAAAGGTGGCGTTGAACCTCAATCCGAAACAGTATGGCGTCAGGCTTCTAACTACGGCGTACCTCGTATCGCTTATGTAAATAAGATGGATACTGTAGGTGCTGACTTCTTCAACGTAGTTGATATGATGAAAGCTCGTTTGGGTGCAAATTCCGTAGCTATTCAAGTACCAATCGGTGCTGAAGATACTTTTGAAGGCATCATTGACTTGATGACTATGAAAGCGGAAATTTATAAATCCGATGACGGTAAAGAATATGAAATCACTGATATCCCTGCTGAATATCAAGAAGTAGCAGAAGCTCGTCGCGAAATGATGATCGATGCTATCGCTGAAACAGATGATGATATCATGATGAAATATTTGGAAGGCGAAGAAATTTCTGTGGAAGAATTGAAAGCGGCATTGCGTAAAGCTGTTATTGCTAACCAATTATTCCCAGTTCTTTGCGGTTCTTCCTATAAAAATAAAGGTGTTCAAATGTTATTGGATGCTGTTATCGATTACATGCCAGCTCCAATCGATATCCCACCTATTAAGGGTGTTGTTCCTGGTACTGAAGAAGAAACAACTCGTCCTTCTTCCGATGAAGAACCATTCTCTGCGTTGGCATTCAAAATCATGGCTGACCCTTATGTTGGTAAATTAGCGTTCTTCCGTGTGTACTCCGGTACATTGGAATCCGGCTCCTACGTTTTCAACTCCACTAAAGGTAAAAAAGAACGTATCGGTCGTATTCTTCAAATGCACGCTAACTCCCGTAAAGAAATCGAACGCGTATATTCTGGTGACATCGCTGCGGCGGTTGGCTTAAAGGATACTACTACAGGCGACACATTGTGTGATGAAAAATCTCCTGTAATTCTTGAGTCCATGGAATTCCCTGAACCAGTTATCTCCGTTGCTGTTGAACCTAAAACAAAAGCTGACCAAGAAAAAATGGGTACAGCTCTTGCTCGTTTGGCAGAAGAAGATCCTACTTTCAAAGTTCGTACTGATGAAGAAACAGGTCAAACTATTATCTCCGGTATGGGCGAACTTCACTTGGATATCATCGTTGACCGTATGAACCGTGAATTCAAAGTAGATTGTAACGTAGGTAAACCTCAAGTAGCATACCGCGAAACTATCCGTAAAGCTGTTAAGGCTGAAGGTAAATTCGTACGTCAATCTGGTGGTCGTGGTCAATATGGTCACTGCTGGTTGGAATTGATTCCTCAAGAACCAGGTGCTGGCTTCGAGTTTGAAAACAAGGTTGTAGGTGGTGCGATTCCTCGTGAATACATCGGACCTGTTGAAAGCGGTGTTAAAGAAGCTATGGAATCCGGTGTTATCGCTGGGTACCCTATGGTTGATGTTAAAGTTATCGTATTTGATGGTTCCTACCATGACGTTGACTCCAACGAAATGGCCTTCAAAATTGCTGGTTCTATGGGCTTCAAAGAAGGTGCTCGCAAAGCAGATCCTGCATTGCTTGAACCATACATGGCTGTAGAAGTAGACGTTCCTGAAGAATATATGGGCGACGTTATCGGTGACTTGAACTCTCGTCGTGGTCGCATGGACGGCATGGAAGCTCGTAATGGTTCCCAACATATCAAAGCATATGTTCCATTGAGCGAAATGTTCGGTTACGCAACTGACCTTCGTTCCAAAACGCAAGGCCGTGGTAACTACTCCATGACATTCGATCATTACGAAGAAGTTCCTAAGAAAATTGCTGAAGAAATTCAAGCAAAGAAAAACGGTTAATCTCATATTAGATTAATAGAATTACTATTTTCCTCGGAGGATAATTTAAAATGGCAAAAGAAAAATTTGAACGTACGAAACCGCATGTTAACATCGGTACAATCGGTCACGTTGACCATGGTAAAACTACTCTGACTGCTGCAATCACTAAAGTATTGGCTGAAAAAGGTCAAGCTGACTTCCAAGATTACAGCATGATCGATAAAGCTCCAGAAGAACGCGAACGCGGTATCACAATCAACACTGCACACGTTGAGTATGAAACTGCTAACCGTCACTATGCACACGTTGACTGCCCAGGCCATGCTGACTATGTTAAAAACATGATTACTGGTGCGGCTCAAATGGACGGCGCTATCTTGGTTGTATCCGCAGCTGACGGCCCTATGCCTCAAACTCGCGAACACATCTTGTTGGCTCGTCAAGTTGGTGTTCCTGCAATCGTAGTATTCTTGAACAAAGCTGACATGGTTGACGATGAAGAATTGATCGAATTGGTAGAAATGGAAGTTCGTGAACTTCTTTCTTCCTACGAATTCCCTGGCGACGAAGTACCTATCGTTGTAGGTTCCGCATTGAAAGCTTTGGAAGGCGACGCTCAATATGTAGCTAAAATTGACGAATTGATGGATGCTGTAGACTCCTACATCCCAACACCAGTTCGTGACACTGATAAACCTTTCTTGATGCCTGTGGAAGACGTTTTCACAATCACTGGTCGTGGTACAGTAGCAACTGGCCGTGTTGAACGTGGTCAAGTAAACGTTGGTGATACTGTTGAAGTAGTAGGCTTGAAAGAAAAAGCTGAACAATATGTAGTAACAGGTCTTGAAATGTTCCGTAAAGTGTTGGATTCTGCAGTAGCAGGTGACAACGTAGGTGCATTGCTTCGTGGTGTTGATCGTAAAGACATCGAACGTGGTCAAGTATTGGCTAAACCAGGTTCCATCAACCCACACACAAAATTCAAAGCAGAAGTATACGTATTGACTAAAGAAGAAGGTGGCCGTCATACTCCATTCTTCTCCAACTACCGTCCACAATTCTACTTCCGTACAACAGACGTAACAGGTGTTGTAAACCTTCCTGAAGGTGTAGAAATGTGTATGCCTGGCGATAACGTAACAATGGAAATCGAATTGATTACTCCAATCGCTATCGAAGAAGGTCTTCGTTTCGCGATCCGCGAAGGTGGCCATACAGTAGGCGCTGGCGTAGTAACAGAAATCGAAGGTTAATTTAACCTTTTATGCTCATCGTAGAATGCGTTGAGCACAATACATGCAGCACTCAGAGCGGCAGATAATGCCGCTCTCGTGTTGTGTTTTTAAACTATGAAGTAGAAGGTTGCCTCTGCGGAGGAGAATTTCTATGGAGCAGCCCATTCACGAAATGGACGACAGGAGGAATTATTAATAATGGCTAAACAGCAAAAAATCCGTATTCGCCTTAAGGCATACGACCACAAAGCTCTCGATCAAAGCGCTGCTAAGATCGTAGACACTGCAAAAAGAAATGGCGCTATGGTATCTGGTCCGATTCCATTGCCAACAGAAAAGAATATCTTCACAATTCTTCGTTCTGTACACGTAAACAAAGATTCTCGTGAACAATTCGAAATGCGTACACATAAACGCTTAATCGATATTCTTGAACCAAATTCGAAAACAGTAGATGCTATCACTCGTTTAGATTTACCAGCTGGTGTATCTATTGAAATAAAACTATAAGGAGGTGCGATAATGTCTAAAGCTATTTTGGGTAAAAAATTAGGAATGACACAAGTCTTCACAGCTGAAGGCCAATTAGTTCCTGTAACAGTAGTGGAAACTACCCCAAGCGTTGTAGTGCGCGTAAAGACTGTAGAAACAGACGGCTACGAAGCAGTACAAATTGGTTACGGTTCCATTAAAGAAAAACATTTAACAAAACCTGTAAAAGGTCAGTTCGACAAAGCTGGCGTAGCTCCAGTGAAATATCTTCGCGAAGTTCGCGTAGCTAATGCAGCTGACTACACAGTAGGCCAAACTCTGGCAGCTGATATCTTCGCAGAAGGTGAATTGGTGGACGTAGTGGGTACAGGTAAAGGTAAGGGTTTTGCTGGCACAATTAAACGCCATAACTTCTCCCGTGGTCCTGAAACTCATGGTTCTAAATCTCACCGTGAACCTGGTTCCATCGGTCCTATGATCTCCGGTGGCGGCGGTAAGGTATACAAAGGTAAAAAACTCCCTGGACAAATGGGTGGTTACAGAGTTACCGTACAACGCTTATCCGTTGTGAAAGTTGATGCTGAACGTAACCTTTTATTGGTTAAAGGTGGTATCCCAGGCGCTAAAGGTAGCTTGGTTATGGTTCGCAACACGGTTAAACCTGTTAAATAATCATTTGTCGAAAGGAGGATTATGTAATGCCTACAGTAGCAACATATAATCAATCCGGCGTTAAAGTCGGTGAAATACAGTTAAACGATGCAGTATTCGGCGTTGAAGTTAACGAAGCCGTAATGCATCAAGCCGTAGTTCGTCAATTGTCTAACGAACGTCTCGGCACACATGCAACAAAAACTAGAGGTATGGTTCGTGGCGGTGGCCGCAAACCTTGGAAACAAAAAGGTACTGGCCGTGCTCGTGCAGGCTCCAGCCGTTCCCCAATCTGGATCGGTGGTGGTACTACATTTGGTCCACAACCTCGCAGCTATTACAAAGCTATGCCTCGTAAGGCTAGACGTTTAGCAGTTAAATCTGCTCTTAGCGATAAAGTGAATAATAGCGAATTATACGTTTTGGAAGAAATCACATTAGCAGCTCCTAAAACAAAAGAAGTGTTGAACATTATTAACAGCTTCAACGTTGGTGATGCAAAAGTATTGTTCATCACTGAAGGTGATGTAAATGTTGAACGTTCCGCTCGTAATATCCAAGGTGTTAAAGCTTTGGCTTGCGAAGGTATGAACATTTTCGATCTTCTTCATTACGATAAGCTCTTCATTACTAAAGGCGCTGTCGCAAAAATCGAGGAGGTGCTCGGATAATGCAATTACATGATGTACTAATCCGCCCGGTTATTACCGAAAAATCCACTATGCTTATGGAAGAAGGCAAATACACTTTCCGTGTGCCTTTGACTGCAAATAAAGTGCAAATCCGTCAAGCAGTTGAAAAAATCTTCAATGTAAAAGTAGAAAAAGTAGCTACTATTCGTGTTTTAGGTAAGACTAAACGCATGGGTCGTACACAAGGTAAACGTAGCGATTATAAAAAAGCTATCGTAACCTTAAAAGCTGGCGAATCCATTGAATTCTTTGAAGGTGTCTAAGAGTCTAGTTGTAAGGAGGCCCACTAATGGCAATTAAATCATTTAAACCGTACTCCGCTGGTCGCCGGTTTATGACAGTATCCGCCTTCGACGAAATCACAGCAAGCAAACCAGAAAAATCCTTGCTCGCTAAGATTTCTCAAAAAGGTGGTCGTAACAATACTGGTAAAATGACAGTTCGTCACCAAGGTGGCGGTCACAAACGTCAATACCGTATTATTGACTTCAAACGTACTAAAGATAATATTCCAGCTAAAGTAGCAACAATTGAGTATGATCCTAACCGTTCTTCTCGTATCGCTTTGCTTAACTACGCTGATGGTGAAAAACGCTACATTTTAGCTCCTAACGGTCTAAAAGTTGGTGACGTTGTATTCTCCGGTCCTGAGTCTGATATTAAACCTGGTAACTGCTTACCATTGGCTAATATTCCAGACGGTACACAAATCCACAATATCGAATTGAAAATCGGTAAAGGTGGTCAAATCGTTCGTTCCGCTGGTACATCTGCTCAATTGATGGGTAAAGATAATGGCTACGCTATTCTTCGTTTACCATCTGGTGAAATGCGTCGTGTTCGTCAAGAGTGCCGTGCAACAATTGGTGTTGTTGGTAACGCTGACCACAGCAACCTTGTAATTGGTAAAGCTGGTCGTCATCGTTGGATGGGTGTTCGCCCTGGCAACCGTGGTGTTGTAATGAACCCTTGTGACCATCCACATGGTGGTGGTGAAGGTAAATCTCCTGTTGGTCGTAAACATCCTGTTACACCTTGGGGCAAACCAGCACATGGTGTTAAAACTCGCGACAAGAAAAAAGCTTCTAACAGCTTAATTATTAAACGTCGTACAAAATAGGATAAAGGAAAGGAGATAAAATAGTGTCCAGATCTATTAAAAAAGGCCCTTTCGTAGCAGATCATTTGCTTAAGAAAGTTGAAGCTTTAAACGAAACTAACGAAAAGAAAGTTGTAAAAACCTGGTCCCGTGCCTCTACTATTATCCCAAGTTTTGTAGGCCACACAATTGCTGTGCATGATGGTCGCAAACATGTACCTGTATTCATTACAGAAGATATGGTAGGTCATAAATTAGGTGAGTTCGCTCCTACACGTACTTATAGAGGTCATGGTAAGGACGAAAAATCTACAGGCAAAAAATAGGAGGAAATAATACATGGAAGCAAAAGCAATCGCTAGACATATCCGAATCGCGCCTCGTAAAATCCGTATCGTTGCAGATTTAGTGCGCGGTAAAAACATCGGCGAAGCATTTGCCATCTTGAAGTTCACTCCGAAAGTTGGCGCTGATGTAGTAGAAAAAGTTATGCGTTCTGCAATCGCAAACGCTGAACATAATTTCGATATGAATGTTGACAATCTTTACGTATCCGAGATCTTCGTTGATCAAGGCCCTACATTAAAACGCATTCATCCTCGTTCCCGTGGTCAAGCTTTCAAAATTTTGAAACGTACTAGCCACGTAACAGTAGTAGTTAAAGAAAGAGCTTAAGAAGGAGGGAAACAGAGTGGGTCAAAAAGTTAATCCACACGGTTTGCGTGTCGGTATCGTAAAAGATTGGGACGCAAAATGGTATGCAGATAAAGATTTCGCTGCTAATCTTCATGAAGACGTAAAAATTCGTAACTTCTTGAAAGAAACCCTTTTCATTGCTGGTATTTCCCGCATTGAAATCGAGCGTACAAATAAACGTATTAAATTGACTATCCACACTGCGAAACCAGGTATGGTTATCGGTCGTGGTGGTGCTGGTATCGAAGATATCAAAAAAGCAATGACTCGTTTCACTGATAAACAAGTGGATGTTAACATTGCAGAAATTAAACAAGCAGATATGGATGCAACATTAGTTGCTGAAAACATTGCGGGCCAATTGGAACGTCGTATCGGCTTCCGCCGTGCAATGAAACAAGCTGTAGGTCGTACAATGCGCTTAGGTGCAAAAGGTATCAAAATCATGGTAAGCGGTCGTCTTGGCGGTGCTGAAATCGCTCGTAGCGAATCCTATCGTGAAGGTTCTATTCCTTTGCATACACTTCGTGCAGACATCGACTACGGTACTGCTGAAGCTCATACAACATATGGTTGTATCGGCATTAAAGTATGGATTTACAAAGGTGAAGTTTTGCCAGAAGCAAAACAAGCACCTGCTAAGAAGGAAGAAGGTGGCAAGTAATGCTTATTCCAAAGCGCGTAAAACATCGTAAGCAATTCCGCGGCCGTATGAAAGGTCGTGCTATGCGCGGTAATACAGTGTCTCATGGTGAGTTCGGCTTGGTAGCATGCGAACCATCTTGGATCACTAACCGTCAAATCGAAGCTGCCCGTATTGCTATGACTCGTTATATCAAACGTGGTGGTAAAGTATGGATTAAAATTTTCCCTGACAAACCAATCACAGCTAAACCAGCTGGTACTCGTATGGGTTCCGGTAAAGGTTCTCCTGAATACTGGGTAGCAGTGGTTAAACCAGGTCGTGTAATGTTTGAAATGGACGGTGTGCCAGAAGCTACAGCTCGTGAAGCTATGCGTCTTGCAAGCCATAAACTTCCAATCAAATGCAAATTTGTTGTTAAGGGTAAAGAATTGGGTGGTGACGTAAATGAAGGTTAATGACATTCGCAATATGAGCGCTGCCGAAATGGAACAAAAAGTTTCCGGTCTTAAGGAAGAGTTATTTAACCTCCGTTTTCAGCTTGCAACAGGTCAATTAGAGAATCCTATGCGCATTCGTGAAGTTAAGAAGACAATCGCTCGTATTAAAACTGTACAACGTGAAGTTGAACTTAAATCTGAAAACGCATAATAACAGATTTGTTAAAGTTTGAAAAGGAGGCTTAAAATCGTGGCAGAAGAAAGAAACGTACGTAAAGTCCGCGTAGGTAAAGTTGTTAGCGACAAAATGGACAAAACTGTTGTTGTTGCTGTTGAACGTAAAGTACCTCACGCATTATATAACAAGCCAATGGTTAGCACAAAACGCTTCAAAGCTCATGATGAAAATAATGAGTGTCAAATTGGCGATACAGTTAAAATTGTAGAAACTCGTCCACTTTCTAAAGATAAATGTTGGAGAGTTGTTGAAATTCTTGAAAGACAAAAATAAGAGTGATGTAAGGAGGAATAGACGATGATCCAGCAACAAACAATTTTGAATGTTGCCGACAACACTGGTGCTAAACGTATTATGTGCATCCAAGTCATGGGCGGTTCTTATCGCAAATTCGGCAATATCGGTGACGTAATCGTTGCTTCTGTAAAAGATGCATCACCCGGTGGCGTTGTCAAGAAAGGCGACGTAGTTAAAGCTGTTATTGTTCGTTCTAAAAAAGGTATCCGCCGTCAAGACGGTTCCTATATTCGTTTCGATGAAAACGCAGCAGTAGTTATTAAAGATGACAAGACCCCTCGTGGTACTCGTATCTTTGGACCTGTAGCTAGAGAACTTCGTGAAAAAGACTTCATGAAAATCGTTTCTTTGGCTCCAGAAGTATTATAAGAAGGAGGAACGCAGCATATGGCTAAGCTACAAATCAAAAAAGGCGATACAGTTGTTGTTATCTCCGGTAAAGATAAAGGTAAGCAAGGTACAGTTATCGCAACTGAACCTAAAAAAGAACGCGTATTTGTTGAAGGCGTTAACACTGTAAAACGTCACACAAAACCTTCCCAAGCTAACCCACAAGGCGGCATCGTTACTAAAGAAGCTGGCATTCATGTTTCTAACGTAATGGTTGTCGACCCAGAAACTAAAACAGCTACTCGTATCAAAAAGGTAGAAGGCAAGGACGGTAAATTCGTTCGCGCTACTGTTAAATCCGGTACAGTACTTAAATAATCAGGAAAGGAGGAGCTACATAAATGTCTCGTTTGTTTGAACAATACAACTCTGAAATCAAAAAGAGTATGCAAGAAAAATTCCAATACGGCAATGTAATGGAAATTCCTAAATTGGAAAAAATCGTTATCAACATCGGCGTAGGTGATGCAGTAGGCAATGCAAAAGCATTGGAAGCAGCAGTTAATGATTTGACTATCATTGCTGGTCAAAAACCTGTCATCACAAAAGCTAAAAAATCCATTGCGAACTTCAAAGTTCGTGAAGGCATGGCGTTGGGTACAAAAGTTACTCTTCGTGGCGAACGCATGTATGAATTCCTTGATAGATTGATCAATGCGGCATTACCTCGTGTACGTGACTTCCGCGGTATCAGCGCTACTGCATTCGATGGCCGTGGTAACTACGCTTTGGGTCTTAAAGAACAGCTCATCTTCCCTGAAATCGAATATGATCAGGTAGAACGTGTTACTGGTATGGACATCATTATCGTAACAAGTGCTAAGACAGATGAAGAAGCTCGTGAATTGTTGACTCAATTCGGTATGCCTTTTGAAAAATAATAGGAGGAACATATAGATGGCTAAAAAATCTATGATTGAACGCGAAAAGAAACGCGCTAAAATCGTTGAAAAATATGCAGCTAAACGTGAAGCGTTAAAAGCAGCAGGTGATTATGAAGGCTTATCCAAATTACCAGCAAATGCATCCCCAACACGCTTGCACAACCGTTGCAACTTAACTGGTCGTCCTCACGGCTATATGCGTAAATTCGGTATCAGCCGTATTGCGTTCCGTGAATTGGCGTACAAAGGACAAATTCCTGGTGTTAAAAAAGCCAGCTGGTAATATTAGACGAGAGGAGGTTTTTAGATTATGGTAATGACCGATCCTATCGCGGATATGCTTACGCGCATCCGTAATGCAAACGCTGCACTTCATGAAACGGTAAACATTCCTGCATCTAGAATGAAAGCAGCCGTTCTTGACATCCTTTTACAAGAAGGCTTTGTAAAGAACGTTGAAAAAGAAGAAAACACTTTAAAAGTAACTTTGAAATATGGTTCCAATAACGAGAAAGTTATTACAGGAATTAAACGTATTTCCAAACCAGGTTTACGTGTTTACGCGAAAAAGGAAGAACTTCCTCGTGTACTTGGTGGTTTGGGTATCGCAGTTATTTCTACGTCCAAAGGCGTTATGAGCGACAAACAAGCTCGTAAAGAAGGTCTTGGTGGCGAAGTAATCGCATACGTTTGGTAATAGTAGCAATAGGAGGTAGAAATAATGTCACGTATCGGTAGAATGCCTATCGAGATCCCTGCAGGCGTTACTGTTACATATGATAACCATCATATGAACGTAAAAGGCCCTAAAGGTGAATTATCTCGCGATTTGCATCCAGATATGAATATCACTGTAGAAGGTAACACAATCACAGTAACTCGTCCTTCCGACGATAAAAATCATCGTTCCCTTCACGGTTTGACTCGCGCTCTTGTTGCTAATATGGTAACAGGCGTATCTGAAGGATTTACAAAAACTCTTGAAATCAACGGTGTTGGTTACAGAGCGGCTAAACAAGGCAATAAATTAGCTCTTACACTTGGCTTCTCTCATCCAGTAGAAATGGAAGCTCCAGCTGGTATTACAATCGATGTTCCAGCTCCTAACAAAATCGTTGTGTCTGGTGCAGACAAAGAAGTTGTAGGTGCAGTAGCAGCTGATATCCGTAAATGGAGAAAACCTGAACCTTACAAAGGTAAAGGTATCCGCTATGAAGGCGAAGTTGTTCGTCGCAAAGCTGGTAAAGCTGGTGCAAAAGGTAAATAGTAATATCATCTATATGAATGAAAGGAGTGAATATCTTGCCTCGTAAATCTAGTAGAAATATCGCTCGAGCAAAACGTCATCTTCGTATTCGCCGTCACATCTCTGGTACGGCAACTTGCCCACGTTTGAACGTTTACCGTTCTTTGAGCAACATTTACGCACAAGTAATCGATGACGTAGCAGGTACAACTTTGGTTGCTGCTAGCTCTTTAGATAAAGATTTGAACTTATCCTATGGTGGTAACGTAGCTGCTGCTAAAGCTGTTGGTGAAGCAGTTGCTAAAAAAGCTATCGCTAAAGGCATTGACACTGTAGTGTTTGACCGTGGTGGTTACATTTACCACGGCCGCGTAGCAGCCCTTGCAGAAGGTGCTCGTGAAGCAGGCTTAAAATTCTAAGAAGGAGGAACTATAGACATGGCGAGAATTGACTACACCAGTCTTGATCTTAAAGAAAGAGTAGTATTCATCAACCGCGTAGCCAAAGTAGTTAAAGGCGGTCGTCGTTTTTCCTTCAGCGCTCTTGTAGTTGTTGGTGATGGCAACGGTTATGTAGGCGTTGGCTTAGGTAAAGCAGCGGAAGTACCAGAAGCAATTCGCAAAGGTATCGATGATGCTAAGAAAAATATTGTAAACGTAGCTATTAAAAATGGTACAATCCCTCACAGCGTAACAGGTGTATTCGGTGCAGGCCGCGTATTCTTGAAACCAGCTGCTGAAGGTACTGGCGTTATCGCTGGTGGCCCTGTTCGTGCCGTATTGGAATTAGTAGGTGTTCGTAACATCTTGACTAAATCTTTGGGTTCTTCTAACCCTAACAATATGGTTCGCGCTACAATTGAAGGTTTGAAAGATTTGAAACGCGCTAGCGAAGTTGCTGAGCTTCGTGGTAAAACTGTTGAAGAAATCTATAACGCGTAATAAGGAGACAAGAAATGGCACAAGTTAAAGTAACATTAACAAGAAGCTTAATCGGTCGTCCTGAAGATCAACGCGCGACAGTAAAAGCTTTGGGCTTGAAAAAAACTAATTCTCAAGTCGTAAAAGAAGTAACACCTCAAATCGAAGGTATGCTTCATAAAGTTAGACATTTAGTAAAAGTTGAAGAAGTTTAATACTGATAAGGAGGTGCACTGAATGAAACTTCATGAATTACAACCAGCAGCTGGTTCTAAAAAAACTCGTACTCGTGTAGGCCGTGGTTTAGGTTCTGGCTTGGGTAAAACATCTGGTCGTGGTCAAAAAGGTCAAAACTCCCGTTCTGGCGGTGGCGTTCGCTCCGGTTTTGAAGGCGGCCAAATGCCTCTTTATCGTCGTTTACCAAAACGCGGTTTCAACAACAGCGTTTTTGCTAAACAATATGCTGAAGTTAACGTAGCACAATTAAATCGCTTTGAAGATGGTGCAACAGTTGATCCAGTAGCTCTTATTGAAGCTGGCATTTTGAAAAATGTACGCGATGGTATTCGTATTTTAGGTAACGGCACATTGGAAACTAAAAACTTGACTGTTATCGCTAATGGCTTCACTAAAGCTGCTGAAGAAAAAATCACAGCAGCAGGCGGAAAAGTTGAGGTGATCTAGGGTGCTAGATAGCCTCTCGAACATCTTTAAGATTACTGAGTTACGTAACAAGATCTTGTACACATTGATGATGTTTGCTGTGTTTAGAGCCGGCATTCACATCCCAGTACCAGGTGTAGATGCATCTGTTATCGAATCCTTGTTTACATCCGGTAACCTATTTGGTCTATTAGACTTGTTTGCTGGTGGTGCGCTAAGTAAGTTCTCTATCTTTGCGATGAGTATTACCCCTTACATTAATGCTTCCATCATCATGCAACTGCTTCAGTCTGTAGTTCCTCAGTTTGAAGCATGGAGTAAAGATGGTGAAGACGGGCGTAAGAAAATAGCGAAGGTAACTCGTTATGGCACCGTAGTCCTTGGCTTTGTACAAGCCGCTGGTATGGCATTTGCTCTTAGAGCAAATAACGCTTTGGTAAATAATGATTTCCTTAGCGTATTCGTTGTGGCCATCATCCTCACAGCAGGCACATGTTTGTTGATGTGGATTGGTGAGCAAATCACAGCATATGGTATAGGTAATGGTATTTCTTTGATCATCTTTGCTGGTATCGTAGCTCGATTGCCAGATGGTCTCGAAACTATTTATCAATATATCCAAAACGGAACCATTAACATGTTCCAAGCATTCTTATTTGCTGTAATTGCACTTGCGATGATCGCTGTCGTAGTGGCAGTTACACAAGGCCAACGTCGCATTCCTATCCAATACGCAAAACGCGTAGTAGGGCGTAAAATGTACGGTGGTCACTCTACATTCTTGCCGTTGAAAGTCAATCAGGCAGGTGTAATCCCAATTATCTTTGCGTCATCTGTGTTGATGTTCCCTGTAACAATTGCACAATTTATTGACAATGAATTTGTTCATAAAGTGGCTGATTTATTTACATGGGGGACGCCGTTACAAACGGCATTGTATGCGATATTGATCTTTATCTTTACGTATTTCTATACTGCAATCTCTATCAACATTACAGATATGGCAGATAATATGAAAAAATACGGTGGTTTTATCCCAGGTATTCGTGCGGGTAAACCAACTGCTGATTATGTGGATAACGTGATGACCAAGATCACTTTGGCTGGCGCTGTATTCTTAGCTGTCGTTGCTATTATACCGAATTTCCTCGGTAGTATAACCGGCGTCCAAGGCGTATACTTTGGTGGTACGGCTCTTCTTATCGTTGTAGGTGTAGCACTTGATACAATGCAACAAATTGAGTCGCTCATGGTAACACGCCACTATAAAGGCTTTGTGAAATAGGAGGGAAACGATATGTATATTTTATTAATGGGACCTCCTGGTGCTGGTAAAGGCACTCAGGCAGCTCGACTTATTGAAAAATACGGTATTCCCCAAATTTCAACAGGTGATATGTTCCGCGCTGCGATTAAGAACGAAACACCTCTTGGAGTTGAGGCTAAGAAATACATCGATGCTGGTCAATTGGTACCAGACAGTGTAACTGTTGGTATCGTACGTGATCGCTTGGTGAAAGATGACTGCAAATCTGGATTTATTCTTGATGGATTTCCAAGAACTACAGCGCAAGCTGTATCCTTGGATGCAATCCTTAAAGAATTAGGAATTTCTTTGGACGCTGTACTTAATTTAAACGTTCCTTCCGAGGAATTGGTTAAACGTATTAGCGAACGAGCTGTTCTAGAAAATCGTGCTGATGATAACCCTGAAACAGTACAGAAACGTCTAGCTGTGTACGAAGAATCTACTAAACCATTAATTGATTACTATCGCAATAGCGGATTATATCAAGAAATTAATGGTTTACAAGATGTAGACGCAGTATTTGCTGACATCATTAAGGCGTTGGAGAAATAATCTATGATTATTTTGAAATCGCCCCATGAGATTGAATGTATCCGCAAGGCAAGTAAGCTTACAGCAGACACGTTGTCCTTGTTAGTAAAAAAGGCTAAACCTGGCATCACGACGCTTGAGTTAGATACAATTGCCGAAGAATATATTCGCAGCCACGGTGGTATACCAAGTTGTAAAGGGTACTATGGATTCCCCGCTACAATCTGTGCTTCTATTAACGAAGAAGTCGTTCATGGTATTCCGAGCGCTAAGCGTAAGCTTAAAAACGGCGATGTCCTCAGTATTGATCTCGTATCATCTATTGATGGATATCACGGCGATTCGGCTGTGACGATTCCTATCGGTCACGTCAAACCCGATGTGATGAAATTGTTAAAAGTTACAGAGGAAAGTCTGTTCAAGGGAATTGAACAAGTGAAAGTCGGTAACCGTATTGGTGCTATCGGTCACGCTGTTCAAACGTATTGTGAGAAACATGGTTACGGTGTCGTACGCGACTTCGTAGGTCATGGTTTAGGCCGCGAAATGCATGAAGATCCGCAAATACCAAACTATGGTAGTCCTGATCAAGGACCTCTTATGAAACCAGGTATGGTATTGTGTATTGAACCGATGATTACATTAGGTACTCACCGTGTTCGTGTATTAGGGGATGACTGGACAGCAGTTACAGTAGATGGTAAACCTGCTGCTCATTTCGAACATACAGTGGTTGTTACAGAAAACGGCCCTGAAATATTAACTATGCGGGAAGAACCGCGGTTAATTAAATAAACAGGTAACCGGAGGAAAAGATATGTCAAAAGAAGACGTTATTGAGGTGGAAGGTACGGTCGTTGAGGCATTACCGAATGCCATGTTCCAAGTTGAATTGGAAAATGGTCATATCGTATTGGCTCATGTGTCAGGTAAAATGCGTATGAATTTTATCCGTATTCTTCCTGGTGATAAAGTTACTATGGAACTGACACCGTATGACTTAAATCGTGGTCGCATCACCTATCGCTTTAAATAAGCATAGGGTCCACAAAGGAGGTACTAATGAAGGTTCAACCATCAGTTAAAAAGATATGCGAAAAATGTAAAATCATTAAACGCAAAGGCCGTGTAATGGTTATTTGCGAAAATCCAAAACATAAACAAAAACAAGGATAATCTGATAGGAGGTGGATGATTAGATGGCACGTATCGCCGGTGTAGATTTACCTCGTGATAAACGAGTGGAAATTGGTTTAACTTATATTTATGGTATTGGTCCAACTTTAGCATCTGAAATTATTGCTAAAACTGGCATCAATCCTGACACACGCGTTCGCGATCTTTCTGAAGATGAAGTAGCGAAAATCCGTGAAGTGTTAGATGCTGATTACAAAGTAGAAGGTGACCTTCGTCGTGAAGAAGCTCTTAACATTAAACGCTTAATTGAAATCAACTCCTATCGAGGCAAACGTCATCGTATGGGTTTACCACTTCGTGGTCAACGTACTAAAACGAATGCACGTACTCGCAAAGGTCCTAGAAAAGCAATTGCTGGTAAAAAGAAATAAGATAAAGGAGGGATAAAGCGTGGCTAAAAAAGTTGTTAGAACTAAAAGAAAAGAAAAGAAACATATTGAATCCGGTGCGGCTCATATTCGTTCTACATTCAATAACACTATCGTAACTTTGACAGATACAAACGGTAATGCGTTGTCTTGGGCTTCCGCTGGTGGCTTGGGCTTCCGTGGTTCTCGTAAATCCACTCCATTTGCTGCTCAAATGGCTGCTGAACAAGCTGCTAAAGCTGCAATGGAACATGGTCTTCGCACTGTTGAAGTATTCGTAAAAGGTCCTGGATCCGGCCGTGAAGCTGCAATCCGTGCTTTACAAGCTGCAGGTCTTGAAGTTACTTCCATTAAAGACGTAACTCCAATTCCTCACAATGGTTGTCGCCCTCCAAAACGCCGTCGTGTATAATTTATAGCGACCGATATGATACGGTGCTATAATTAACTATGAACGTGTGTTATATAGGAGGATGTTCCTGATGAGCGAAGAAAAGAAACTTAAAATCGAGAAAGTGGACATCGCCGATGGCGGTCGTTATGGTAAGTTCGTATGTGAACCATTAGATCGTGGTTATGGGATCACTCTCGGTAATAGCTTACGCAGAATTTTGCTTTCATCCTTGGATGGGGCAGCTATCACCTCTATCAAAATTGATGGAGTTCTTCATGAATTCTCTACTATTCCTGGTATTCGCGAAGACGTTACGGATATCATCCTTAACTTAAAGCAATTGTGCATCAAAGTTGAAGAAGAAGCACAATTACCTTTGGAAGTTCATTTTGACTTCCAAAAGGATGGAATATTGACAGCTGCTGATTTAGCTGAACAATTCCCACCAGAGGTAGAAGTATTGAATCCTGAACTCGTGATTGCGACAATGGATGAGACAGCTCATTTCGTAATGGACGTAGTAATCGAACGAGGTAAAGGCTATGTTCCTTCAACGAAGAATAAAAAAGATACTGATGTTATTGGTTGTATTCCTATCGATTCCATCTTCTCTCCAATTCTTCGTGCTAAATACGAAGTGAGTGATGTTCGTGTAGGCAATGAAATGGACTTCGACAAACTTACATTAGAAGTTTGGACTGATGGCTCCATTACTGCTGCTGATGCAGTGGCAAAATCTGCTGCCATTATGATTGGTTATTTAGGGAACTTCACTAAATTAGCGCATTCTGCAGATGTTGTAGATGTAAACACTGGTGAAGGCGGTATCGTTATAGATCCAGTAGGTTCCGATAATGAAGAACCAGCTGTAGATGACGGCCCAGCAAAGATTTCCATCGATGAGTTGGAACTCTCTGTTCGTGCGTATAACTGCTTGAAACGTGCTGGCATTAATACAATTGCAGACTTGCTAGACAAAACCATTGATGACTTAGGAAAAGTTCGCAACTTAGGTAAAAAATCTATCGATGAAATTGAGGAAAAACTCAATAATCATCCAGGTGGTTTTCAACTTAAACAAAAAGGCGAATAAGGAGGAAGACGAATGTACAGAAAATTAGGCCGCGACAGCTCCGCTCGTAAAGCGTTGTTCCGTAGCATGTTAACATCTTTCTTCCAATATGAGCGTATTGAAACGACTGAAGCTAAAGCGAAAGAACTTCGTTCTTTAGCTGATCAAATGGTGACTTTGGCTAAACGTGGTGATCTTCATGCACGTCGCCAAGTTCTTGCATACCTCATGGATGAAAGTGTAGTAAAAAAATTGTTTGATACAATTGCTCCAAAATATGCAGACCGCCAAGGTGGTTACACTCGTGTAATCAAAACTGGTCTTCGCAAAGGTGACGCTGCACCTTTGGCTATTATCGAGTTAGTTTAATCAAACTCATACGGTGTTGTAACTTATGTTGCAGCACCGTTTTTTTATTGTCAATTTTATGGTACAATCGACTAGTATAATATCGTAATATGTTAGCAGTTATCGTAAAGGATGAATATGTATTGTCAACCTTTTGCATAATATCTAAGAGATTATTAAATTCAAGTTCTATTAAATAGGATAAATTGAAATATGGGGATTATGCACCACATGAGTATAATAGATGATGCAAATGGTTCTACTTTCATAGAAACGAAATTGACTAGAAAGATATGAGGTTATCCATGAATGAACAAGACATTATGATTGAGGTCAATCATATGAGTCATATTTATACTGATGAAAACGGCAATGATGTACGTGCCTTGGATGATGTGAATCTATCCATTAAGCGTGGTGAATTTGTTTGTATCATTGGAACTAATGGCAGTGGTAAAAGTACGCTTGCCAAGCATTTTAATGTGTTATTACAACCTAGTGAAGGTCATATCAATGTATGTGGCTTTGATACGCGGGATGAAGCGCATATTTGGAATATTCGCCAACATGTAGGAATGGTATTCCAAAATCCTGATAACCAAATCGTAGCGGCCGTCGTAGAGGAGGACGTTGCCTTTGGTCCAGAAAACTTAGGTATTCCTAGTGCAGAAATTAGAGAACGTGTTAATGCAGCGTTAGCTGCTGTTAATATGACTGAATATAGAGAACATGGTCCCCATTTATTATCGGGCGGACAAAAACAACGTATTGCTATCGCAGGTGTATTAGCGATGAAGCCTGATTGTATCGTTCTTGATGAACCAACAGCGATGCTCGATCCAAAAGGTCGTCGTGAGGTTCTTGAAACAGTTCATAAGCTCAATAAAGAAGAAGGTATTACCATTGTATATATTACACACTTCATGGAGGAAGCTGTTACGGCAGACCGCGTTGTGGTTATGAAAAATGGTGTGAAATTACATGATGGTACGCCTCGTGAAATCTTTAGCCATGTAGATACCTTAAAAGGTCTGGGCCTCGATGTACCAGTAGCCTCTGAGATTGCTTTCAAACTGAATGCTAAAGGGTATGAAGTTGGTAAGAGCATCATTAATAATGAAGAGTTAGCAAAAGGGCTCAAAGGCTCAAAGTTAGGCAAGCAATTATCCGCTATACACTCAACAGATGCTTCAAGAGGGGAGGGAACCCACTAATGGCGATCGTATTAGATAATATTACATATACTTACGGCATGGGTACTCCTTTTGAAAAGACTGCACTTAGTGGTGTATCTCTTACCATTGAAAATGGGGAGTTTTTAGGTGTTATCGGTCATACTGGTTCCGGTAAATCTACCTTTGTACAGCATCTAAATGGTCTATTACATCCTACAACTGGTACCGTTACGGTCAATGGTGTAGATATTAGCGCCTCCACAGAGGAAGCTAAAAAAATGCGCCATAAGGTTGGTATGGTATTCCAATACCCAGAGCATCAATTATTCGAAGAAACCATCGCTCAAGATATCGCCTTTGGTCCTAAAAATTTAGGGCTTAGTGCTGATGACGTAGACGAGCGTGTACGCGATGCGATGAAGTTCGTAGGACTCGATTACGATACATATGCAGAACGTTCTCCATTCCATTTATCTGGTGGTCAAATGCGCCGCGTTGCTATTGCTGGTGTAGTGGCTATGAACCCAGACTTCCTGGTGCTTGATGAACCGTCTGCCGGACTTGATCCATTTGGTCGGGAAGAAATCTTTGAAGAAATCATTCGCCTTCATAAGGAAAAGGGCATAACTGTAATTCTTGTATCTCACAATATGGAAGATATTTCTCGCATGGCTTCCCGTCTCGTAGTACTCGATAAAGGTCGTGTCGTCCTCGATGGTGAGCCGATGGACATCTTTAATAATCATCGTGATGAGTTACAAGCTGTTGGTGTAGATGTTCCACCAGTGTCTGTTACCATGGAATATTTGCGTGAACAAGGCCTTGATGTGTCTAATCGCGTACTATCCGTAGATGATGCGGTACAAGCAATTCTAGAGGGAGGTAGCCATGTTAAATAACATTACTATTGGTCAATACTTCCCAGGGAATTCTTTTTTACATCGCATGGATCCTCGTGCAAAGATTATAGCCACTACAATCTTTGTTGTAGCTATATTCTTGGCGAATTCTCCGTTGGCATATGGTATTGTTGGTGGTTTTACCATCTTTGCAATGCTATTATCGCGTTTGCCATTACGCCTGATGTGGTCTGCTATTAAACCGCTTTGGATTATCATCGTATTTACCATGGGTATTCATATTTTTACGACGCCTGGTAATCCAATTTTCCAATGGGGAATTATTAATATTACAGATCATGGGGTGGCAATGGGCCTTCAAATGGCGGCACGATTAATCTTCTTAATCTTGTTCTCTTCTTTGTTGACCTATACCACATCACCGATTCGCTTAACTGATGGCATCGAGCACTTGCTCAATCCATTCCGTCGCATTGGTGTTCCTGCTCATGAACTGGCCATGATGATGACTATTGCGTTGCGTTTTATCCCTACCTTATTGGATGAGACAGATCGTATTATGAAAGCACAATCTGCTCGTGGTGCAGACTTTGTGACAGGCTCTATTATTCAACGAGCGAAAAACATGGTGCCACTTTTAGTGCCATTATTTATTAGTGCGTTTCGACGGGCCGATGAATTAGCTATCGCTATGGAAGCGCGTTGCTATAGAGGTGGTGTCAACCGTACGCGTATGAAGGAATTACAAGTTACTTATGTCGATTATATTGGTGTTGGCGCTGTTGTTTTGGTAACTATTGTACTTGTCGCATTGTGGTGGTTAGATCTATGAGAAATATACGGATCATAGTGGCTTATGATGGTACAGATTTAGCAGGTTATCAAAAGCAACCTAATGATAAGGGGTTAACGGTACAAGGTTGTTTGGAATATGGTTTATCACGTATTTGTAATGAACCCATTCAAATTTATGGTGCCTCTCGTACTGATGCGGGGGTGCATGCTAAATTTCAAGTTTGTACATTTCAAACGTCGGGCACTATACCAGTAGAAAATATTCCTCGCGCCATGATAGCTCATATTCCTAAGGATATAGTCGTTCTAGAAGCGGTAGAAATTCCGCTAGATTGGAAGCCACGGTGGAATATATACGGTAAAGAGTATGTATATACGATTCATAATCAGCTCATTGCAGATCCTTTGACGAAGCGGTATCATTGGCATGTGAAAAAGCCCTTAGATATTGATCGGATGCAGGCTGCAGGTAATGAACTATTAGGTACGCATGACTTTACAACCTTAAAGGGAACGAATTCAACCCCTGCTGATCCTGTAAAAACAATCCTGGGAATCCATGTTAAGGTAAAGGGGGCTCACGTAACGATTTCTGTGGTCGGTGATGGGTTCTTATACCATATGGTGCGTAATATTGTGGGACTACTCGTAGATGTCGGACTTGGTCGCCGTAAGGTGGAGGACATTAAAGGGTACTTAGTAGCTAAGGACCGCCGTGTTATAGGAAAAACTGCACCCGCTCAAGGCTTATGTTTAGAAGAAATATTCTTCACTGAGGAGCGTCAACAAGAGGTGTTACGAAATAAATATTTTAGATGATTCGAGAATAAATATTCTATATAATTTTATATAGACTCTTTTTTTGCCGTCTGAATATAAAACGATAAGCATAAATACTAAAAGGATACTACTTAAAAAGTGGTATCCTTTTTCTCTTATAATTTTTAGTTATAATACCTTAATTTATACCTATTATTATGTGAAATGATACATTGTAAACCTAAAATATACATGATACAATGACGATATAAGACAGGTTCGTACTATACATACATTAAAATAGTAAGGTAGACTCTTGTCAGCAGTGTAATTTTTATCCTAAGGAGGGTGAATCTCTTGCAAAAACGTAAAGATTTTATCTGGAAAATGGGCGGCCAACAAGGTGAAGGTATAGAGAGTTGCGGTGAAATCATGGCCACAATCCTTGCTAAAGAAGGCTACTCTTTGTATAGCCAACGTTTATTTGCATCTCGCATCAAAGGTGGTCATACTACATTCGCATTGCGCGTAGCATTGGAACAAATTATGTCCATTGGTGAAGGGGTAGACTTCTTGCTTTCCCTTGATCAAGAAACCGTTGATATGCACGGTTCCGAAGTACGCGATGGTGGATATATCATCTGTGATAGCAAAGTTAATCCAGACTTTTCTAAATTTGAAGGTACAAAGATTAATTGTTTATCTTTGCCTATCTCTGAAACAGCAATGAAACAAGGCTCCTTGTTGATGCGTAATATCGTAGCACTTGGAATGTCCGTAGCGCTTCTTGGCTTTGATACTAAGATGTTTAAAGATGCTATTACTGAGAAATTTGCAAAGAAATCCCAAGAGATTATAGATAAAAACTTGGCTGCTTTCGATGATGGTCATAGCCTTGTAATGGAAAAATTGGGCGATGTTGAGATCGATACATTGCCAGCGCCTGGTAAGAAAGATCAAATGTTCTTATTAGGTAACGAAGCATGTGCTCTTGGTGCTATTGCTGCGGGCTCCCGTTTCATGGCATCATATCCTATTACGCCAGCATCCGAAGTTATGGAATACATGATTAAAACTATGGATAAGTTGGGCTCAACTGTTGTTCAAACAGAAGACGAAATCGCAGCATGTATGACAGCTATGGGTGGTGTATACGCAGGTGTTCGTGGCTTTACATGTACTTCTGGTCCAGGCCTTTCCTTGATGGCAGAATCCTTGTCTATGGCTTCCATGGCTGAATTGCCAATGGTTGTTATTGACGTTCAACGTTCTGGCCCATCCACTGGTATGGCTACAAAAGTTGAACAATCCGATATTGATGCAGCTTGCTACAATGCACATGGTGACTACTCTGGTATCGTAATTTCTCCAACATCTATTGAAGAATGTTTCTATGAAATTCAAAAAGCTTTCAACTTGGCAGAAATGTACCAATGTCCAGTTATCTTTATGCCTGACTTACAACAAGGTTTGAATAAACAATCCGTTCCTTCTTTCGATTTGAACCGCGTACCTATTAATCGAGGTAAAATGATGAAAGAAGCTGAGCTTCCTGAATTGGTACAACCTAACTATTTCAAACGCTTTGAATTGACTGAAGATGGCATTTCTCCTCGTACAATTCCAGGTATGAAAAATGGTCTATTCCTTTCCACAGGTTTAGAGCATAATGAAGAAGGTAAACCAGCAGAAGCGCCTACAATGCACGTAGCGCAAACTGATAAACGTTTCCGTAAATTGGAAACTGTAGCTGACAATTATGAACCATTCTTGAACAATGCTAAATACGATGAAGCGGATGTACTCGTTGTAGGTATGGCTTCTAGTCGTGGTGCTATCGAAGAAGCTGTTGCTGAATTCGATCAAGAAGGTGTTAAAGTTAACCATTTACAATTGCGCTTAATTAAACCATTCCCAGCAAAGCAATTACAACCGTTCTTTGATGCGGCGAAAAAAGTAGTTATTGTAGAACACAATAAAACTGGTCAATTGGCTAACTTATTTAAAATCAACATGCATAAGAAACATAAGATTTCTAGCTGCTTGAAATACGATGGTAATCCATTCACAAAAAGTTATGTGAAAAATGCGATTAAGGAGGTCCTATAATATGACAACAGCTAAAGATTACAGAAATGATATTCGTCCTAACTGGTGTCCAGGCTGTGGCCATTATGGGGTTCAAGCGGCGATTACTGATGCCGTAGTAGCGAAAAATATTCCACCAGAAAAATTAGCCGTAATTTCCGGTATTGGTTGTTCTAGCCGTATCGGTGGCTATTTCTACGCTTATGGTGCGCATACAACTCATGGCCGTGCGCTTCCTTATGCGCAAGGCGTTAAGCTTGCTAACCAAGACCTAGAAGTTATTGCATTTTCCGGTGACGGTGATGCCTTTGCTATTGGTATGGGTCACACCATTCATGCTTTTAAACGTAATGTAAACATGACATACGTAGTAATGGATAACCATGTATATGGTTTGACTAAAGGTCAAGCATCCCCTCGTTCTGACATCGGTTTTGTTACAAAAACAACTCCTCATGGTGCGTTTGAGTCTCCATTGTCCGTTTGTGAAACTGCGATTGCAGCAGGTGCTACATTTGTAGCACAAAGCTATATGGTGAATCGTAAAGAGCTCGTTGATTTGATTCAACAAGCTATGGATCATGAGGGATTCTCCTTCATCAATGTATTTAGCCCATGTGTTACATATAATAAACGCAATAGTTATGATTGGTTCAAAGAACATTTAGTAGCATTGCCTGAAGGTTATGACCCAACAGATCGTGCAACAGCGCTTAAAACTTTGGGTGATACTGATGGTTTGGTTACAGGCCTTATCTATCAAAATACATCTAAACCTTCCTTTGAAAAAGCAATGGCTGCAGCAAATGGCGGACCACATCCTCGTCCATTGACTGAAGATGTTGTAAAACCTGACCAAGCATTATTTGATAGTCTTTGCAATCAATTTAAATAATATTAGTATCGTACCCATTAGGTAGGATGCTGATTAAAGAAACGTGTCACCTTCGGGTGGCACGTTTTTTGTATGTACTATTTTATGAAAAACTATTTAGTATATTGCTTTCTGCGATTTGTCCCATGTGGTTATATAACGTGATATAATAAGGACATTGTATGATATTCATTGCAATTGTATCGTATTCATTGCAGAGGTTTTTATGAAAGCATACGAAAAGGGGATTAGTCTATCTATCTGGACTTTGAGTTGGCCTATATTTATTGAAGTGTTCCTACAGATGCTAGTAGGTAATATAGACCAATTGATGATGAGTCACTACTCGCCTCAAGCGGTAGCAGCGGTAGCTAATGCCAATCAAATTTTAAATATCTTTATTATGCTCATCATCGTCATGAGTACAGCTATGACGATTTTGATTGCCCAATATTTAGGAGCGAGAAACCAGTCCAAGCTATCAGAGGTATGTACGGTCAGCTTAATGATGAATTTTCTCTTTTCATCTATAGCGGCAGTATTCTTTATTACTTGCCATGAATGGATCTTTACATGGCTAGGTATACCACCAGAAACGATGAGTGATACGTCGATATATACTACTATCGTTGCTGCAGGGCTACCGATACAAGCGATGTATTATGCGTTAGTAGCCGTATTTAGAGGTCACTCATTAACACGCGTTACCATGTACATTGCCCTTGTAATGAATATCATTCATATTCTAACAAACTATGTATTAATCTTTGGACATGGTCCAATACCAAGCCTTGGGGTATTAGGTGTTTCTATTTCAACATGGCTATCTAAAGTAGTAGGGCTCGTGATTATTGGATATACTTTTAAGAAATTATTAACCTTAGAGGTGAGCTTTAAATTCTTAAAACCATTTTCGTGGCATACGATTAAGTCTTTATTGCATATCAGTGTTCCTTCTGGTGGAGAAACATTGAGCTATCAATTATCTCAAACTACAATCATGAAAATGGTCAACATGTTAGGCTTAGCAGTTATTAATACTAAAGTTTATGTATCTGTTATTGCCATGCTTTGTTATGTATACACCATAGCGCTATCCAACGCTTCACAAGTTATCGTAGGTTTCCTAATGGGCGCTAAACGCCAAGAGGAGGTTACTAGTCGTGTATGGAAGTCCATGTATTTAGCGATTGCTATTAACGTAGGTCTTGCTACATTCTTCTATGTGACTAGTGATTTTGTTGTATCTGTGTTTACTTCGGATCCGGAAATCCTAGAGTTAGCACATAATGTATTACTGGTTGAGATCTTTCTTGAGTTAGGACGTGCAGTAAATATCGTTATGGTTGGTTGTTTGCAGGCTGCCGGTGATATTCGTACGCCTATGCTAGTGGGAATCTTTGGCATGTGGTTATGCGCCGTGCCATTATCGTATCTATTTGGTATTTATTGGGGTTGGGGCCTTGTTGGTATATGGATTGCCATGGCCGCTGATGAAATCTTGCGAGGTTTATTGTTTATATATCGTTGGTATAGCGGTAAATGGAGAAACAAGAATCTTATCGAAGCTTAATTTCATTTTCCCTAATTTTGATTTACAATTAGCTAAATAATAATGTAATATAACTAGCATTATATTGGAGAATAGACATTGCTAGTTTTACTTGAAAGTAGGTTTATATGAGTAAGACAGTGGGCATTATTGGCTTAGGCCTATTAGGTGGATCCTTGGCAAAGGCCTTAAAGGAATATACAGATTATGAGGTAGTAGGCTATGCACGTCGTCAAGAGGTCTGTGATGCGGCCATTCAAGATGGTGTGGTAAAAGCTGCGTGGACTGAAGTTGAGCCATTGATTAAGAACTCAGATATCGTTGTGTTCTCCTTGCCACCTGATACAAATGCACGACTTTTTACTGAAACGGCTCATCTATTTAGACCGGGACAAGTCGTAACCGATGTATCTAGTGCGAAGGAAAATTTTGTACGAGCCGTTTATGAATCGATTCCTAAGGGGACCGTTTTCGTATCTGTCCATCCTATGGCAGGATCCGAAAAGGGTGGGTATGAAGTATCTCATAAAAACCTATTCAAAGGTATGGGCTGGATCGTGTTAGAAGATAAGGCATCTGATGTATATAGTGAAGAAGTAGCTCAAGAATTAGCTGACATGGGTCGTGCCTTAGGGTCTCGTATCGAGTTTGTCGATATTTATGCTCACGATGCATATCTGGCTATGGTTAGTCATATGCCTCACTTATTGGCCTCTATTTTAACACAAGTTTCGGGAGGCGATGAATTGGGCGAATTGCGTATGAAATTGTCCGCAGGGGGCTTTAGAGACTGTACACGTGTGGCTGGTGGATTACCATCTATGTGGCGCGAAATTATCTATGGAAATCGTCGTAATGTCATTGAAGGTCTCACACAAGTTGAAGCAGAAATTCAACGCGTAAAAGAAATACTTTTACAAGAGGATGACGGTCAAGAATTAGAAATCTATCTTGAACGAAGTCGCGAGATTCGAGGAAAGTTACCGTATTTAACTGGTCAAATCAAGGATAATTAAAATGGCGTAGTTTTGTATCCTATAAGAGAGTAAATGTAACTGAAAAAACATGACATATATCTAGAATCGTGTATACTATATATCGATATGAGTATGTAAATATATTATGTTAAGGGAGCTTTTATGAGTTTGTTACAAGAAACTTGTGGCGCTATTACAGGTCGCAGCTTAAAGATTGAACAACATATATTTAATAGCTGGAATGCAGAATCGCCGGTGGAACTATATGGTCGTCTTGTAGATGTTGTGGCTCAATATGGGGCTGCTACGAATCAAGAACAGGTAACCGTGCCAAAACCATGTATGATTATTGCTTCTGCGGATCATGGCGTAGCTGATATGGGGGTCAGTGCGTATCCCAAGGAAACAACTGTTGGGATGACACAAAATTATCTAATCCCTAAAGGGGCGGGTGCTAACTCCCTAGCTAATTATTGTGGGGCCCAAATGGAAGTTATCGACATGGGGATTGATGCGGATATGAGTTGGGTTCCAGGCCTTCGTAGTCATAAACTTGGGATGGGAACGAAAAACTTTGTAGAAGAGCCTGCTATGACGCGCGAACAAGCCGTGGAGGGCATCGAAACAGGGATTCGTCTAGTAAAAGAAAAAATCGATGAAGGCTTTAACGTATTTTTGGTAGGTGAAATGGGCATATCAAATACGACAGCTAGTGCCCTTATGACCGCTAAGTTTGCAGGACTTACAGCGGAAGAGGCGACGGGACGAGGAACGAATATTTCCGATGAACGACTCAAACTAAAACAGCGGATCGTTCATGATGTGCTAGAAAAATATAAGGATATTAGTAAGGATGATGCTCTTGGTATTTTATCGTCTGTAGGCGGTTTTGAATTTGCTTGTATTGTTGGTGTTATCTTAGGCGCTGCAGCAAATCATGGGTTAGTTATTATCGATGGATTTAATACATCGGCTTGTGCATTGGTGGCTAAAACATTGGCTCCAAAAGCGATGGATTATGTGATGGCATCTCATTTGTCTGCAGAAAAGGCGGCGAAGTCCTCCTTAGAAAACCTAGGCCTAGAAGCGTATGTAGACTTAGGGCTTTGTTTGGGTGAGGCCTCTGGCAGTTCGGTACAAATGGGGATGCTAGATCTTGCGGTGCATATGTATATGGCCATTACAGGAGGTAATAAATGAGAACTTTCAAAATTGAGCCGTTAGATATACAAGCAATGGAAACATGTCGATTCCGTATTGATAATTTGACAAAGCCCATCTATAGCCTGGCTACGTTAGAAACTATAGCGGAGCGTTTTGCAGGAATTTTAGGAGACCCTAAACCAAATCATTTGCGTCAAGGTGTGCTCGTTGTGGCAGCTGATCACTTGGTAGATGGACCGCAAAATGATCAACATGGTAGTGAAAGTTATGCTGCCATAAAACGCTTTAATGAGGGAAGAACAGCTACACAAGGGGCTGCAGCTAAATTAAATGCTGTTGTATATGTGGTGAATGTAGGTCTAGAACAAGACACTTCTGATTTAGCAAATATTGAGCAACAGGTGATTCGAAAAGGGTCTCATTTCTTTGGTGTAGAACCCGTTATTTCTCGAGATGAATTAGAGCGTGCTCTTGAGCTAGGTTTTACCTATGCAGATAAGTTACATAGAGATGGACTACAAGTGGTGGCGATTGGTAACGTAGGGGAGAGAGCTTTCTTAGATTCTCTCGTAACGACGGCTACTATTACAGGCTGTGCCTACAATGATATTCTCGTACACAATGAATGGGGACCTACAGTGGATGAACGTGCTGCTCATATTCATTCTTTTGTAGATCGATTTAATATTTCTGTGGATGATTGGTCTGCTATTAGTGAAAGTGAGCGCCGTGATGCGGTATTGCACTTGCTTCACATAGCGGGTGGTTTAGATATTGCATTTTTAACGGCCTTTATATTAGGAGCTGCTAGTCATCGCATGGCTGTAGTCTTTGATAATATAGTAACAGGTGCAGCTGTTTTAGCGGCGGTTACCATTGAACCGCTAGTTAAGGACTATGTGTTCCCGTCGGCTGCCTATGATGAGCCTATACATGATGAGCCCATACATAAGGAACAATGTCGCTTCTTAGGAGTAAAGCCTTATTTAGACTATAAACTGCTAATTGATGAAGCCTTAGGTTCTACCATGGGCCTATCTGTTATCAATGCATCTATGCATATGCTAAATGACATGAAAACCTTCGTTGAAGCGGAGGTGAGTGTAGCCGAAGATGGGGCTGGTAAAGGTAGACAAAAGAATAAAGAATAACCCGTTTTAAAGGGGGATTGTACCATCTCCCTTTTTCTTATGTGGGCGATGGTCTTTAAACCAATATTTACTAGCATTTTATGGAAAAACCATTGACACTATATGTGTAAATTGATATTATTATATGGCAGTCAGGACGGACTTAATTCATCCTTGACGACAGATTGATAATTATGTTATAGTAATTATCGGTTCTGTATGCGGGAATAGCTCAGCGGTAGAGCACCGCCTTGCCAAGGCGGGGGTCGCGAGTTCGAATCTCGTTTCCCGCTCCATACATTCCTCGATAGCTCAGTCGGTAGAGCAATCGGCTGTTAACCGATCGGTCGTAGGTTCGAGTCCTACTCGAGGAGCCATTTGACTCACTAGCTCAGTTGGCAGAGCACCTGACTTTTAATCAGGGTGTCCCGCGTTCGAGTCGCGGGTGAGTCACCATTTCTGGCCCGTTGGTCAAGCGGTTAAGACACCGCCCTTTCACGGCGGTATCCCGGGTTCGATTCCCGGACGGGTCACCACATATGGACGATTAGCTCAGCTGGGAGAGCGCCTGCCTTACAAGCAGGATGTCGGCAGTTCGATCCTGTCATCGTCCACCATTTGCGGGAATAGCTCAGCGGTAGAGCACCGCCTTGCCAAGGCGGGGGTCGCGAGTTCGAATCTCGTTTCCCGCTCCATACATTCCTCGATAGCTCAGTCGGTAGAGCAATCGGCTGTTAACCGATCGGTCGTAGGTTCGAGTCCTACTCGAGGAGCCATTTTTATTGGCCCGTTGGTCAAGCGGTTAAGACACCGCCCTTTCACGGCGGTATCCCGGGTTCGATTCCCGGACGGGTCACCACATATGGACGATTAGCTCAGCTGGGAGAGCGCCTGCCTTACAAGCAGGATGTCGGCAGTTCGATCCTGTCATCGTCCACCAAAGCAAACGGTTATCTTCGGATAGCCGTTTTTTTAGTATGTAAAAAATACATATGGTCATGTAGATAAATAAAGGAGTACAACTGTTATAGTTGTACTCCTTTTGCTGTAATGCTTATATAGTTTTATGTAAAAAATATATAGTTGCTATGGTTGTACTTTCAAAATATATAGTTAGTTATTGTTATATCTAAAAAATATAAATTTTATTATAGTTATATCTGGAAACTACATATTTAACGTGGCGCATACATGATGATATATACACCTACGAGACATACAAGGCCGCCGATGATATCGTACGTATCTGGTCGTAAGCCGTCCACAAGCCAGCCCCATAGAATAGAGAGGGCAATGAATACGCCGCCGTATGCTGCATATACCTTACCAAAGCTAGCTTCTGGTTGGAAGGTAGGGATAATACCGTATAAAAATAGTATAAATGCACCTGCGATCAGGTAAATAGGTCCTTTGTCGTCACGCATGTAGAGCCATACGAGATAGCCGCCACCGATTTCCGCAAGTCCTGCTAGTATAAAGAATAGAATAGATAAGAGCATAGTAACCTCACTGTATTCTTACTATATTAATTGAAATCTATTCTCTATTTTACAACTTAGGACAAGAGAGAGCAATTGTTTTGCATAGATAGGTCATTTGTTGTTTATAGTAAAACCCCGTACACCAAAAGGTATACGGGGTTCTAGTAGTTTTATTATAAACGTGGTGGTGATTCGCTTTGTACATAATCCATGAAGGTATGCATAGTTTCTGTTTTAGAATTATTCTTCTTAAATGCGAAGCACACTTGTAGTTTGAATGGTTTTTCTAAAGGCACAAAGCCATCGTTGATGTTTAAAGAACTTAAAATTTGGCGTGCTACGATGCAACCAGATTTATTCTTTTGACAGTAGTCGATCATTGTATATGGATTGGATAGACGGCTACCGCGGATATGAAGGTTTTGTTGACCGTTCCCAACATAGTTTTTTAATGTGCGATACATAAAGTATTTAGGTGGATACATGAGCAGTGGTTGTTGCTGGATAGCTTTTAAACTGGCTGTTTCCATACCGTTCACTAAGTTTGGTGCATAGTATACAAATTCGTCTTCTCTAAGCGCGGTGGATTCGTATGCGGACATATCCTTATTATTTGGTAAATAGAGTAATGCAATATCGATGCGGTTTTCTCGCAAGTCGAGCATCAATTCTTCTTCTTCCATATCGTAAATACTAACAGAGAATTCAGGATGGTTTTGGAAAAAGTGGGAAACGTAACCGTTTAGACGGATATCCCCAAGACTACGTAATACGCCAATATTTAGAATTGGGCGTTCAACCTTGCTAGCCAAACGAATGGATTGGATAGCGCGTTCCAATGTGTCGAGAACTTGTTCTGCTTCTGGTAGGAATAACTCACCTTCTGGTGTTAAACGGCTACCTCTTGTAGAACGGGAGATTAATTTCACACCAACTAAACGCTCTAATTTTTTCATTTGAGCGCTGAAAGCTGATTGTGTAATATTCATAGATTGTGCAGCTAATGTAAAGCTTCCTGTTTTATTATAGGTAATAAAACTTTGTAGCTCTTGCATTGTAGGTAACTCTTTCATGTTATTCCCCCAACTTAGACATAAGACTCCAATGATACCTATTACCTTACTTATTCATATTGTAGCATACTATAATTGATTTTTCATCTAAATCTATAAAATATGATGAAACATGCACAATCGATATAGTGAGTAGTATTATCGTAAAAAAGTGTAATTAAAAATTGTGATTATGCACTTATTTCAATGACTTTCATAGGTATCGATAATTGACATAAGTAGATGAAAATGATATTATACTTGGGTACCATTATGTGTAGGTACAAGTTTATTTTAATCTTATGAGGTGATAATCACATGGCAACGAGAAGAGAGGCTCGATTCAAACTTTGTCGTCGCTTTGGTGTGAACGTATTCGGTCACGCAAAAGCCTTGAATCGCGTCAAAAAAGACCAACGTCAGAAGAAAATGTCTGAGTATGGCACACAATTATTAGAAAAACAAAAAGTTAAAGCTTACTACAACTTGCTAGAACGCCAGTTCGTACGCTATTATGATAAAGCGAAAAAAATGCAAGGTGTTACAGGTCAAAACATGTTGATCCTTTTGGAACAACGTCTTGACAACCTTGTATATCGCATCGGTTTCGGTAACTCCATTCGTCAAGCTCGTCAAATGGTAAACCATGGCCACATCTTGGTAAACGGCCGTCGCGTAGACATTCCTTCCTTCTCCTGCAAACCAGGCGATGTAATCGAATTACGCGAAGCATCTCGTGACAACGAAATGTTCAAAACCAACTTCCAAGAACTTCGTTCTTTCGAACTTCCTTACATTGAAAAAGACTTGGACGGCTTCAAAGCTACTTTCACTCGTCTTCCTCAACGTGAAGAACTTCCTATCGAAGTTAACGAAACACTTATCGTCGAATTGTACTCCAAATAATACATACAGTTCTACAAATGCAGAAAGCACAGTACTTATGAGAATAGGTACTGTGCTTTTTCTTTTAAAATTAGCTAAAATTTGTGTGCGTTGCTCAACCATTGCACAACCTTTAACTAAATGATGCGGGTATCTTATTTACCTCCTCGATGTATTGCTCAATCGTCTTATGCGTATACACATCTGCGGTAATGTCTTTACTTTGCGTGTGGCCGACTATTGATTTTAGAATATAACGATCCATTCCGTAGTTACTAGCCAATGTGATGAACGTATGCCGGGTATCATGTGGTAAGTGGTCAGATATTCCTAATTCCTTACAAAATCGCTTTACTGGCTTTCCTAGGTACTTTGAAGTGTACCCATGAGGAATAAGTGTATCTGAGTTAGAAACGAGCGCCTGGGCATAAATTTCGCGATAAAAAGGCATAACGCAATCTGCGATAGGTATTATTCTATCCTTACCTGCTTTTGTCTTTACACCGCCGATGATATATCGCCCATCCAGGTGGACATTTTCAAGTTTTATGGATAACAACTCAACGGGGCGCATGCCTGAGTATATGTACATTAAAAGTAGTTTGGCAATATCCATGTGAGTATGTTCCCATATTGCTTGAATTTCTGACTCCGTAAAAGGTTTGTGTATATCTGACTTTTCCGCCGGCTTTAGTTCCAAGAGTGCAGCATAGTTCTTTATAATAACATCATTCTTGATAGCTGCCTCAAAGGCGCCATTCAATCCTTTTACAATAAGACCGATAGACGACCGACTTAAATGGCTATTTTCATCGATTATAGCCTGTAGGTGCACGAGTTTGATTTCTTGTATAGGTTTATTCCAAATAGAGGTTAACTTAGCCTGTGCGGTCGAATATCCGCCTTTTTTGACATCTATCCCTTTCCGTTCTTTATCGGCAATCATCCAACGCCAGCATTCGCTAAATAAGACCTTTTTCGTTTCAAATTTCTCTGGGTAGATACCATATTCTGATAAGGCGTCCCAAGCTTCTTTTGATTTAGCATAATAACCGATCGTCTTACGTTTACATTTACCATTCTCGTCGTAGCCAGTAGTTACGACTGCACGGTAGGGCTTGCGTAAGGGCTTATGTTTCATTTTATAAACAGATCCAGTTCCGTTTGCTCTTTTCATAGCCATATCAACACATCCTCCCTAAACTAACGCCCCTATCTGATAACAGGATAGGGGCTTATTTTGTTACTATTTTATATTAATCTGTTTTTCTTGACCGCCAAGATAGTAGGTAACTGTTGGCTTTATCTCAGTCATAACTTCGGACACACCTGGCTGTACAGGTGCAATGTAGATATGGTGATGATAAAAGGAATGCGGGAACATATCTAATCGATAGTTAGGCGGTACATCCTCTACGATTAACCACTTAGCCTCTATAGACTTACCATTCTCTAAAGTAATCTTGGAATTATATCCACCTGTTGCAGATAGTATCGTCCAGTCCTCTAGTACCACTTGGGTGGTCGTCTGTCCTGAGATTATTTCGTCCCTAAACTCAATAGATGGGGAAGGGCGTAACGCAAAAATCAATACACAACAAATAACTAGTAAACTGAGTAATATATAAGTGAGATGTTTAACGTTCATGGCTCACCCCTTAAATGTTAGAGTTGTTATTATCATATTCTTGCAAGCCTTTATAAATTTCATTACGAGCTTCCTTTGTAACCATAATACAATCACGTTCATACTTCGCTTTAATTTCAATCTCGTGGATTACATCAATCAAGTGATTAAGGGAGCTCTTTAGAAAACCTAAAGCCAAGGTTTGGGTATCCTTTAAATCTGAGTTTTCCATAGAGTGAATGAAGAGTTTCATACTATCAATCTCATTAGTAAGTCCTCGGATAATTCTTTCATATGCAGTATAATGAAGTTGGTTATCTTTGTTTAACTGATCTAAAACTAAATACATCCCTTCGAGGTATTCAGGGTGTTTTATACCGATAAACTTAATTAATTTAAGAAGCTGTAGATATGGAACGTTATTCGAATTTGAAGCTATAAACTCGTAAATTTCTTGGCGGAGCTTTACAGATGCTTCGTGGCGAAGTTTTAAATTTTCATTATAAGACTCAATCATAGACCACTCTTTAGTTCGTTTGTCATCAGTGAGCCCCAGGATGTACTCTGGCGTAGTGTTGAGAGCTTTAGCAATAACCTTTATGGTTTTGATAGGTAAATTTTCTGCATCGGCGCTTTCATACCTATAATATGTTGCACGAGAGATTTTTGCACGTTTGGCCATTTCATCTACGGAGTAGTTCTGCTCTTGGCGCAGAGCTTTAATGCGTTCACCTATAGTTAATGTATTCATGATTATACCTCTTATATTAATATCATTTTATGAGTTAATTATATAACAAAAGTATCAAAAATGCAACACTTTGTTTTAAAAATAATTTAAATGTGGCAAATTTGTCTCAGAATGTTTGACTTTGAGACAAAAATCAAATATACTATGATTAGGAAATGAATATTGATGCATTAAGGAGGTGACTTGATGAACACAAAAAAACTCAAAGCAGCAATCATTGAACGTGGATACAACATCGGGCAGTTTGCGGAAATCATTGAAATGGATAGATCCAAACTCTATCGGAGACTTTCTCGGGATGGGACCACGTTTACAATCGCCGAGGTATTAGCGATTAAAGCTAAACTCGACCTAACCCCCTCTGAAGTCGTAGATATTTTTTTGCCCTAAATGTCTTAAAATCTAGAATATGAGACAATATTAATTTAGAAAGGTAATCACTATGAATGATTTACAGGTATTTAGCAATGCGATGCTCGGTACTGTGCGAATTCTAATGCGCAATAACGAGCCTTGGTTCGTAGCCAAAGATGTATGCGACTGCTTAGAAATTAATAATTCAAGACAGGCGTTAAGCCGATTGGACGCGGATGAAAAAAGTAATGTCATTTTAAATGACGGAACTCCAGGCAACCCTGAGAAGTCGGTAGTAAATGAATACGGGCTATATAATCTAGTACTTTCAAGCCGAAAACCAGAGGCTAAAGAATTTAGACGATGGATCACGCATGATGTACTTCCAAGTATACGTATGCATGGAGCGTATATGACCGATGATGTATTGAAACAGGCGATACAAAGTCCAGATTTCCTTATTCAGCTAGCATCTCAGCTTAAAACTGAACAAGAGGCCCGTAAACATGCTGAGCTAACTATTGTACAGCAAGCTCCGAAGGTCTTGTTCGCTGATGCAGTCGCAACTAGCCACACGAGTATTTTAATAGGTGATTTAGCAAAGTTGCTAAAACAAAATGGTGTGGACACTGGACAGAATCGATTGTTTGAACAACTACGCTCTGATGGGTATCTCATCAAAAGTGGTAATAGCAAGAACATGCCGACGCAGCGTTCCATGGAATTAGGACTATTTGAAGTTAAAGAAAGGACACTAGTAAATTCAGATGGAAGTACCCGAATTACTAGAACAACAAAAGTGACAGGTAAAGGTCAAGTGTATTTTGTTAATAAATACGCGAGTAGAGGAGGGGCAGCACATGATTAGAAAAGTGATTTCGGTCGCCCAGATGTCGACTGTCCTTGGTGTTAGTCTAACGGCTATCCGAGAGGGCATCGCAAGAGACCAGTTTCCATTTGCATATGCCTGGCAGTCGCCGGGCAAGAAATCCCGTAGCTTTGTTATTGACAAAGAGGGGTTTAGGACGTTCCTTGTTCATTCGCTTGGATGGGACGCGAATGTAGTTGATGCGGAGTTTAAATCCGCAGGAATTCATTAGGAGGAATTAATCATGACATGGATTGACGCAGGAATGCATTTAAGCTTAGCTGCAGCAGCAGTAGCATCTATTTTATCAATGATGATGTTATAGGAGAAACATAATTATGAAAGCTATCCCAGTAAACGAAACAGCAATGGCCGCACATCTAAAAGCAATCGAATCTAATCGAATTTTAAATCACATCAATAGCAATATTATGGATGCGGCATACGAGCTACAAAACTTTATGTGCGATTATGATGAATCTGAAATCCGTATTATCGTCACTACAGATGGCATTATGGCCGAAAGAATTGAAGAGGAGGAGGACGAGTATTAATGGGCTATATGTTAATTGGTACTTTTCTGGTCGCAGGCTCTATGGGGGCCTTGGAAGTAGACCAAATCGGTTGGGAACAGTTTATACTGCAATCGTTAATCGGACTCGTTATATCCATGTATGGCTTTTACAAAGATAAAGCTGTAATGGATGCCGAAGAGCAGGAAGATGCCATACACATCTCAAGAGTGAGAACTCACGGTGATTATTGTAAAAACCCTTATTACAACTAAAGGAGACAGAAAATGACAAAATCTTATGTCAGCAAACAAAAAGTAAGGGACTTCGTATCCCGTATTAGTTCTGATAAAACCGATGCAATTGAAAATGAATATGAAGCGCTATTAACTAAAGAAATTAAATCACTAGATGCCTTTAAGCGTTTAGAAGATGCTCTATCCGAAGCACGGAAAGCAGCTATGGAAATTAGGCAAGCGGGATTTGGCGGTAGCGTTTTGGCTAATATGCCGACTTCGGATTTTTTAATCGATCGCATGATTAGTCGGGGTAAAAGTTTCTATCATGAACCACCAAAAGCAGGGGCTGCTATTTGTAAGCTCTTAAAGCCGTTCGTGGAACGACTAACAAAAGTACGTAATGCTAGACAAAGTGCTTACAGAATTATTGATGAAGCTCAAACCGGACGTGCTGCTGCAGATGCGTTAAGAGAAGCAGGTCTAGATTATTACACATGGGAAAATAGGAAGCCGGAGATGGTGCTTGATTTAAGCGCTTTGAAAGGTGGTGATTAAATTGCGAAATTGTAGTACCTGTCCAAAGCGAGATTATTGCATTCCTGATGAATGCGAGAACCTGGGCATAAAAAATGAGCCTGATGATGCTGCAACATCAACAAGCTCAAATTAGAAAAATATTATTCTACGTTGATTATATCACAGAAAGGACAACTTATGGAATTCCTATTAGTTACTTACGATACCAGTGATTATTACTGGCAAAATAATACACCTGTACATAGTCCAGATGAATTTTGGTTTAGATATTACGAATCCGATACAAACGTTCCAATCGATAATATTGGTGTTGGTGATTGGGTTGTTGTTAAATCAAGAAACGGCTTAGGCGTTGCTCGTGTTTTGAAAAAGGCAAAAGACCTTGATACTGTTCGGATGCAAGGTTTCAAAGGAAATGTAGTCAAACAGGTCATTGCAGTTATCGATACTTCTAAATGCGATAAACGCGAAAGTGATCGAGCTAAGTTGGAGGACATAGAAAAGAAACTCGAACAAAAGGCTAAGAATGCTGAACGCTTGACTATGTATCGATTACTCGCAAAAGATAATCCAGAATTCTCGGCATTACTTACTGAGTATGAATCTGTAAAGGCGTCTGTCGATGAATTATAACGCTTTCATCAACTCCAAGTCTAAAATGTCAGAATCTCATGGATTTGTTATTGACGCAGGTATGTTAAACAAACATCTATTTGATTTTCAACGAGATATCGTTAAATGGGCCTTGGCAAAAGGTAAAGCTGCCATATTCGCGGATTGTGGATTAGGTAAAACTTTAATGCAGCTGTCCTGGGCGTATGAGATTTATCTACATACAGGTGGATCAGTACTCATATTAGCACCACTAGCTGTGGCCGCTCAAACACAGTCCGAGGGTGAACGTTTCGATATTCCTGTGACTATATGCGAATCTGATGATGATATTGTGCCAGGCGTTAATATTACGAATTACGAGAAATTGGGTCGATTTAATACCGACAATCTGATAGGTGTCGTGCTTGATGAATCGAGTATTCTAAAGTCATTTACTGGTAAAGTACGTACGGATTTAATAAATCGATTCAGTAATACGCCATATCGGTTGGCGTGTACGGCAACACCTGCTCCAAATGACTATATGGAGCTTGGCAATCATGCGGAGTTCCTCGGCATTATGAGCCGTAATGAGATGCTATCTATGTATTTCACGCACGATGGTAGTGATACCGCTAAATGGCGATTAAAAGGCCATGCAGAGAATACCTTTTGGGAGTGGATGGCGTCATGGGCAGTCGTGCTAGATAACCCGGCATCCCTGGGTTATGAAGATGATGGCTATGAATTGCCTGAGTTACACGTACATGAAATTGTTGTTGATAAAACAGGTGAGGATATCCCTACTTTATCCTTACTGGAACGCCGCAGGGCTCGCAAAGCATCTCTTGAATCAAGATGTAGAGCAGCAGCTGATTTAGTCAATGCATCTAATGAGCAATGGCTAGTGTGGTGCGACCTTAATGATGAATCGACTACTTTGAAAGAAATGATTGATCTCGCAGAGGATGTCAAAGGTAGTGATAAGGCAACTCGAAAACAGGGCATGATGTTAGGTTTTGGTTCTGGTTTCCTAAAATGCTTGGTAACAAAACCAAGTATCGCTGGATTCGGAATGAACTGGCAAAACTGCCACAATATGATTTTTGTTGGACTATCCGATAGTTATGAACAGTATTATCAAGCGCTTCGTCGATGCTGGCGATTTGGCCAGAAGCATGAGGTGAACGCCTATATTGTAATTTCCGAAAAGGAAGGCGCGGTTAAAGCGAATATCGAACGTAAGGAAGCGGATGCTATAAAAATGAGGGATGCTATGATTGCGCTAACCCGTGACGCTGTTCGTACTGAATTATCTAAAACTAGACGGGAATCAACGGAATACAATCCGTGTGTGCCGATGGTGTTACCTAACTGGGCAGAAATGAGGGCTGTTATATGACTAAAATTTACGTTAGCCATCCATTCGGAGGGTTGGCTAAAAATAAAAAGAATGCTGACTCTGTATTAAAGTGGCTGCAGGAAGATATGGGTGTATTTCCAATAAAGGAACCTTTTGGTACTGATACGCATAATATATTCCTATCACCTATACATATGTTTGGGCATTTATATAACAAGGTTGATTATGATACCGGCATAGGCTGGTGTATTAACCTTCTAAGTGGTTGCGATGCAATCATAATGTGCAACGGATGGGAGAACTCAACCGGGTGCAATTTGGAGCTAGCTTATGCTAAGGATCATAACATAAGAGTCATCCATATCAATGAATTAAAAGCAGCCAAATTAACTAAATTAGCTGTTGACGCAGGCATGAATAAATCTATGGCCGCCATTGCTGGAGTCGCAATGCTGCAAGCGCTAAATAAGAAAGCAAAGGAGGACCTACAACGTGAACGTGCTAAATCAGTTAATTGAGTCCCGATTTGCAATTTATAACGGCGACTCAGTGGAAGTGCTGAAAGGGCTGCCTGATGATAGCGTTCATTACTCCATATTTAGCCCTCCATTTAGTAGCTTGTATGTGTACTCAAATTCCGATAGGGATATGGGCAACTCATCTACTGATAGCGAGTTTTGGCAGCACTTCAAGTATTTAATTACTGAATTACATCGTGTAATAATGCCTGGGCGATTAGTATCAGTTCATTGTATGGATTTACCACTCACGAAATCTAGGGACGGTGTTATCGGAATGAAAGATTTCCCTGGTGACATTATTCGAGCCTTCCAGGATGCTGGATTCGTGATGCATTCTCGAGTCACGATTTGGAAAGATCCTCTCATTGAGGCTACTCGGACAAAGGCGCTAGGGCTTTTACACAAGCAAATTGTAAAAGATTCTGCCATGTGTAGAATGGGGGCGCCCGATTACATCGTGACATTGCGTAAACCTGGTGATAATCCAGAGCCTATCGCGCATCCAAATGGATTTACTCAATTTTTCGGTCAAGAGGAACCTGAGGGAATCAAAGGAGTTGAACGACCTGCGCCCGATCTAGAGTTGTTTGATAAAAAGCAGAAATACAATACGGAGCCTATGTATAGCCATCAAGTATGGCGACGATACGCTAATCCTGTATGGGCTGACATCCGCCAAACGCATACGCTGAATTATAAAGCAGCTCGTGACAATAAGGACGAACGTCATATTTGCCCGCTGCAGCTAGATACTGTGGCTCGATGCATAGAATTGTGGAGTAATCCAAATGATATCGTACTTGATCCATTTGCCGGTATCGGTACTGTACCAGTTATGGCACTTCGTATGGGCCGTAGGGCTTTAGGGTTCGAGCTAAAAGAATCGTATTATAACCAATCAATTATTAATATTCAGGAGGAGTTAAATAATGATTAAAGTTGAAGTTCAAGGAGTTAATGTACTAGATGTATATAATCAGCTAAAAGCTGTGTTAAATCAATTCAAAAGTTTTGTAGATAGCGATAGAGCAATGGATGATAAAGCCCCTGGCACAGTCGACACAGTAGTATCTGCAGTAGCGACGCCGTCCGTGTGCGTATCTAATCTTACACCACAAGATACAAATCAAGGTGTGCCAACTACAACACTAGCTTTGCAACCAAACTTTGTATCCATGACGGTACCTAATGCAGCTGTACAAGTTACTCCTACTCAAGTAGCTGTTACGGCACCAACTGTCAACGTGGCAACTGATACCCCAGTACAATCTGCAGCACCTGTGCAAACACCTGTTACTGCTCCAGTATCTCAGGAAGTTAAGAAGTACACATTGCCTGAAATTCAAGCGGCGCTTGCACCACTACTTGACGCAGGGAAAGCCGTAGAACTGCAACAATTAATGGCACAATTCGGTGTTCAATACTTGGGTGAAGTGCCTGAGGACAGATACCCCGAATTAGTAAATGCAATTAGAGGATTGGGGGCAAGAATCTAATGGCACCTCGATCACATGCATTATTAAACGCATCGGGGTCACACCGGTGGCTGCATTGTACAGCCGCCCCTCTCCTAGAGGAGAACTTTCCCGATAACACATCTGTATATGCAAAGGAAGGAACCCTGGCACACGAACTGTGTGAGTTAAAACTACAGAAGTATACCACGGCCATGGCTAAATCCACGTACACTCGCAAGTTCAATAAAATCAAAAAGGATGAATTGTGGCAACCAGAAATGGACGATACCTCGGAAACATACCTTGAATATGTCAAAGGTGTTATGTTAGGTTGCACGGCAACTCCAGTAGTAGCCATTGAAAAACGCGTTGATTTTAGTCGCTATGTACCTGATGGATTCGGCACGGCTGACTGTATTATTCTATCCGGCGACACCTTGCACATCGTTGATTATAAGCACGGAAAAGGGGTAGTCGTTGATGCGGAACACAATCCGCAAATGATGTTATATGCCCTCGGTGCGATTGATGCGTATAGATTACTCTATATGTTCAATACGGTCAAAATGACTATCGTGCAGCCCCGTGTTAATAATATCAGCGAATGGGAAATCCCTACGGCAGAACTACTGGATTGGGGTAATACATTTGTCAAACCTCGCGCAGATGAGGCTATGTCTGGTAACGGTAAATTTGAACCCGGTGACTGGTGTAGATTCTGCAGGGCAAAACAACAGTGTAAAGCCCGATATGATGCAAACGACTCATTGCACAGTGCGCTAGTTTCTAATCATGATCCTCGACTTATCTCGATGACAGATCTCGGTGAATATCTTCGTCGAGGGAAAGACGTCGCTGCTTGGCTCGAAGATATGAAAGACTACGCACTCACCGAATCCCTTAACGGAGTGACAGTCCCTGGCTGGAAAGCTGTAGAGGGTCGTGGTAGTCGAGCCTTTCAAGACACTGATGCTGCTATTGATACTTTAATCAAGGCTGGCATCGATGAAAGCATTCTATATGAACGCAAGACATTAACATTGGCACAGATGGAAAAGACCATCGGTAAAACCCAATTTAATGATATGGTAGGCGACATGATAGTTAAGAAAGCAGGCAAGCCTACCCTAGTTGAGGAATCCGATAAGCGCCCTCGGATTACCAATCAACCTACTGCGGCGCAAATATTTAATGTATCTAATGATAATAATGGAGGTAATTAATTATGTCATTCGTTCCACAACCAACTGAAGTATTATTGCAAAATGTTCGCGTATCCTACTGCCATCTATTAGAACCTTGGGCTAATTCCACACAGCCTGGTGCTAAACCTAGATATTCAGCTACTATTCTTTTACCTAAAACTGATGTAGCTCAATACCAAGCTCTCATGAATGCTATCGAAGCTGCTATCCAATCAGCTCGTACTAAATTCGGCGCACGTGTTCCAGCACAGCCTAAAGTACCAATTCATGACGGTGATGGCTATACACAATCTGGTAAGGAGTTTGGTCCTGAATGTAAAGGTCATTGGGTGTTTACAGCAGCGCAAGATGCTAGCTATAAAGTTGAAGTAGTAGATCTTCAAGGTAACCCTCTTACGAATCCTACGCAAGTATATTCCGGCATGTATGTCAATGTACTCGTTCGATTCTTCTTCTATTCTAATCAATCCACTGGTATCGGATGTGGTTTGGGTCCTATTCAAAAAGTACGCGACGGTGAAGCGTTAGGTAGTATGCCTGTTGCAGCATCCTCTGTATTTGGTGCACCTCAAGGTAGTGCGGCTAATGTTTATACCGGTGCTCCAGTAGCAGCAGGTCAACCTGCGCAACAACAAGCACCTCAACAAGGTTATGTACAACCGGCATACGCTACGACACCTCAGCAATCCGTGCAGCAAGCTCCTGTAGGGATTAACCCTGTAACTGGTCAACCTTACTAATAGGTGCCTGATATGAGGCATCTAAGTATTGATATAGAAACATATTCATCGACTGATATCTCATTCGGAGTGTACAAATATACTGAATCGCCTGATTTCGCCATATTACTATTTGCGTATTCATACGACTTTGGTCCTGTTGAAGTTGTAGATTTAGCGCAGGGAGGAGTAATTCCTGACAGCGTAATTCGTGATTTATTAAACCCAGATGTAATCAAGCACGCTTACAATGCACAATTTGAAATTACGTGTCTAAATCGTGCAGGTTTACTCACAGCTGTTGATCAGTGGCAGTGCACGATGATTCACGGTGCTTACCTAGGATACCCTATGGGCCTAGCCTTACTCGGCAAGGCCCTGGGGCTACCCCAGGATAAGAAAAAGGACACATCGGGGAAAGCACTTATCAAGTACTTTTGTACACCATGTAAGCCTACTAAACGTAATGGGGGCCGTACCCGTAATCTACCTAAACACGATATGGATAAATGGAATGCTTTTATCGAATACAATCGCCAGGACGTTACGACTGAGATGGAATGTTATCACAGATTAGCCTCGTTCCCCGTACCTGATGATACGTGGAAAGATTGGTATCTTGATATCCAAATCAATAGTAGAGGGGTGCGCATCGACCATGAATTGGTTGAGGGTGCCTTATACATTGATGAGGAAAATCGAGAAATGTTGATGAATGAGGCTTATCGAATTACAGGACTTAGCAACCCTAACAGCCGAAATCAATTACTTGATTGGCTAAACAATAATACTAATGTCAGTCTTGAGAAGTTAACTAAGGACACTGTGGCCGATGCTCTGACGGATGCGGATGACGTTGCCGCAAAAGTGCTTATGATTCGGAAGAAACTCGCGAAGTCATCAGTATCTAAATACACCATGATGGATGGCGCTATGGGCGCTGATCTTCGTCTCAGAGGAACATTGCAGTTCTATGGTGCCAACCGTACCGGACGCTGGGCTGGTCGTCTTATCCAGGTGCAGAACCTGCCGAGAAATTACATCGAAAACCTCGACACGGCTCGGCATCTCGTTAAAACTAAAAACCGTCAAGGGTTAGAACTTCTATACGGCGATGTATCGGATACGCTATCTCAATTAATTCGTACCTCAATTATTGCTGAAAAAGACAATACATTATGTGTGGCCGACTTCTCAGCCATTGAGGCTCGTGTTATTGCTTGGTTATCGGGAGAACATTGGCGGCAGCGAGTATTCGCTGAGGGCGGAGATATATACTGTGCTTCCGCATCATCGATGTTTGGTGTTCCCGTTGTTAAGCATGGCGAGAATGGTCACCTTAGACAAAAGGGCAAAGTCGCTGAATTGGCACTCGGCTATCAAGGCGGAGTGAATGCATTAAAAGCCATGGGAGCTCTTGATATGGGACTCCATGAGGAGGAATTACCTGAAATCGTAAATTTATGGCGCAACGCATCGCCTAGAATAAGAGATTTATGGTATGCCGTTGAGAATGCGGCCGTGTACACCGTTACTACCGGGAATCCTATAGGCCTTGACCACGGCATTATGTTCCGTTTGGAAATTGATCCAATATATGGATACCGTTATATGACGATTGAACTACCTAGCGGACGTAAGCTATTTTATCCTAGCCCAAGCATTAAGCAAAATGCATTCGGTAAGGATGCTGTACATTTTAAGACTAAAGTAAACGCTGCATGGGTTACTGAAAGCACCTATGGAGGCAAATTAGTCGAAAACATCACACAAGCAGTCGCTCGAGATTGCTTAGCATTGACGCTGCGCCGATTGGAGGATGTAGGATATCAAATTATCATGCACATCCATGATGAAGCTGTACTTGAAATCAACAAGCATAACGCAGAATCAACATTGGATGATGTTAATGCTATATTTTCAATTGACATACCCTGGGCAGATGGACTGCTATTATCATCCGCAGGATTTACTAACGACTATTATATGAAAGATTAGGAGGGGATACACTTGCAAAACGATAAACTGATTACCATCAGTATCGGTGCGAGTCGCACATCAAAGCAATGGACCCGTACGGAGATGTTGTGGTCCGAGTTTTGTGAACGCCTCAAAATCCCCGTTCGTACAACAGAAACCGTGGACGAATACCACAGATTGCCAAAATCTGAGAAAAGCAAGCTAAAGGACATAGGCGGCTTTGTTGGTGGTACGTTAAACGGTCTGCAGCGTAAAGCTATTAACGTGTCTGGACGTGATCTGATTACTCTTGATATGGATGCCATATCGCCTGGGGAAACTGAGAACGTCGCTCGCACGATTGACAGCCTAGGCATGGCTTATGTCATCTACTCAACCCGTTCTCATACTGTGCATCGCCCGCGGTTACGTGTTATCGTTCCTACTGATAGAACGATGACACCTGATGAGTATGAGCCTATTGCTCGTAAGCTGGCGGAGCTCATCGGCATTGGTATGATGGATGGAACTACGTTCGAAGCTTCTCGGCTCATGTATTGGCCATCATGCCCAAACAATGCGCAATATGTATATTATGTAGGCGATAAGGCATTCTTATCTGCTGACGGTATGCTCGGCCAATATACTGATTGGCGAGATGTGCGTTCTTGGCCACAAGTACCAGGTAAGGAAGCATCGCAGCATGAAAAGCAGCTACTTGCAAAGCAAGCTGATCCGAGAGAAAAACCAGGTATCGTAGGTGCATTTTGTCGAATATACGGAATCCATGAGGCGATTGATAAATTCATACCTCATGCATATGTAGATGTTGACGGCAGCGAGGACCGCTTAACGTTCGTTACTGGTTCAACAGTAGCCGGGGCAGTTATCTATGATGACGATACATTCCTGTTCAGTCACCATAATACTGACCCGTGTAGTGGTCAATTAGTTAATGCCTTTGACCTTATCCGGCTGCATAAGTTCCACAGCTTAGACGAGACTGCTAAGGATGGGACACCTGGGCATAAGCTGCCATCTTACATGGCTATGTCTAAACTAGCTATGCAAGATACGGTAGTCGTTAATGAACTCAACATGGCCCGTGCCCGAGAATCGGCATCAAATGTATTTGCTGATATTATCACGGATGTATCGGCTCACGCTGAGACATCCGACCTCGACCCTAATGCGTTAACGAATGTCGACTGGATGAAAAGTTCGACTTTAAAGTACGACGAGAATGGTCGACCTAAGAACACACTAGATAACATGCTTAAAATCATGCACCATGATCCGGCGCTTGTCGGTAGACTTGCCTATGATAGATTTGGTTCGAGATACGTGGCAAAAGGAGCCCTACCATGGAACCCAACACCTGGACTTCGCATATGGACAGACGCAGATGATGCGGGCTTACGGTGGTACCTAGAAAATAAATATGATATCACCGGCAAAGATAAAATCATGGATGCCCTCATTATGTGCGCTGAACAAAATGGATTTAATGAAGTACTAGATTACCTTAACGGGTTATCCTGGGACGGCATCGCCCGATTAGATACCATATTCATCGACTACTTAGGGGCTGAGGATAATGTATATACCCGTGCAGCCGCTAGAAAGTCATTTACGGCGGCAGTAGCGCGAGCGTTTGAGCCTGGATGCAAGTATGACACGATGCCAATTCTTATCGGCGGTCAGGGTATTGGTAAAAGTACTCTTATCCGCACAATGGGCAAGAAGTGGTATGCTGATGGCTTAAATACCTTTGAGGGTAAGGAAGCTGCGGAAGGCATTCAAGGTAAATGGATTATAGAAGCTGGTGAAATGGCGGGGTATTCGAGGGCTGAAGAAAATGCGTCCAAGCAATTCCTAAGTCGTCAAGTAGATGTATTTCGTCAAGCATATGGCCGGCGTACACAAGAATATCCACGGCAGTGTGTATTTTTCGGTAGTACGAATCAATATGAATTCCTAAAAGATATTACAGGCAATCGCCGATTTTGGCCTATTGATCTTGAAATGACGACTCCACGAAAGAATATATTCGTTAATCTTCCGGGAGAAGTAGACCAGTTATGGGCGGAGGCTTTGTATCGGTATAAAAGCGGGGAAAGCCTCATTATCGAGGATGACCCGAACGTACTAAAACTGGCTGATGCGGCCAGAGAGGCGCACATGGAGTCAAATACCAAAGCAGGACTGATTAATGAGTTTTTATTAATCAAAGTGCCTTTAAATTGGAATGTGATGAGTCGGAGCGCCAGGAGGACGTATCTTAGCATGAATGCTAAACCTGTCGAGGGTCAAGAGTTAGTATATCGTGACCGTATTTGTGCGGCAGAGGTATGGTGGGAATGTTTTGGTAACGACCCGAGTCGCATGAAGAAGATCGAGACCAGGGAAATTAATCAAATACTGGCGGACTCCCCATATACAATGGGCGGAAGTCAGTTGATGAGATTTGGTGAATATGGACATCAAAGAGGGTTCAGAATCAATGAGTCAAAACTGAAATTATAATGTTAACATTCTCAATTAAGCGTTAACATTCTCAGTATTTTTGTTAACATTAGAATGTTAACAAATTCGGAGAATGTTAACGTACCATGTTAACGCATAAGGTCAGTATTTATCTATATTCATATAGGTTGGTTAACATTGTTAACATTATATACTGGTAAATATCAAAACAAAGAGTTTTAAGAAAAAATACGCCCTTTACAGCCTTAATTTGAACCCTCATATACGCGTATGTAAACATGTTAACGTTTAAAAATTTCAGAGGTGAGAAATGCTAGAAAAGGATATCGAGAGAAAATTAGTTGCAGGCGTCAAACGCGCGGGAGGTAAAGCGTATAAATTTGTATCCCCTGGCAATGTTGGTGTGCCTGATCGTATCGTCATATGGCCGAATGGTGTTATTCATTTCGTAGAATTGAAGACATCCAAAGGCGTACTTTCGCGATTGCAGGGAGTCCAAGCCAGTGAACTACAAAAGTTAAATCAAAAAGTATTTGTGCTAAAAGGTGCAGATGCCGTGACTGGTTATTTGGAGCAATTTACGGAAGAATTCGGGGTGAAAGCGTAATGCAGTTTATTCCGCATGCGTATCAGCGATATTGTATCGACAAGACCGTTAATCAAAATAAAATAGGGCTATTCCTGGATATGGGTTTAGGAAAAACGATTATCACGTTATCAGCCATATACGAATTGAAGTACTCTAGATTTGCCATCCGTAAAGTGCTAATCATAGCGCCTAAGAAAGTGGCGGAGGCTACATGGCAACGCGAAGCACGAAAATGGGACGGCGTAGGTATATTAAGGATATCTACTGTATTAGGTAGTCTGACAAAGCGCATTAAGGCGTTAAACACACCTGCCGACATCTACATTATTAATCGCGAGAATGTAACGTGGTTAGTTGATTACTACAAGAATGCATGGCCGTTTGACATGGTAGTTGTGGATGAATCTAGTTCCTTTAAAAACCACACAGCTAAGCGTTTTAAGTCATTAGCCTATATGCATAACCACATCAAGCGCATGGTGCTGTTAACAGGTACACCAGCACCTAACGGATTAATCGACCTATGGGCACAAGTGTATTTATTAGACAGAGGTGAGTCGTTAGGAAAAACGTACACAGGATTTAGAGATTACTATTTCGAGCCCGATCAGAGGTCACGCGAAATGGTGTACTCCTATAAACCTAAATCCGATTCAAATGACAGTATTATGGCGGCAATATCTGGGTTATGTATATCCATGAAAGCCAGTGACTATTTGGAGCTACCTCCAGTAATCAACGATATTAAATATGTGCAGTTAGATTCAAAAGCTAAAAAGGCATACGAAGATATGGAGCGCACATCTGTATTAGAGTTGATTGAAGCCGGCGAAGATATCACAGCTTTGAGTGCAGCAGCATTATCCACAAAGCTACAACAGTTAGCGAATGGAGCCGTATATGATGGCGATAGGAACGTTCACGAGATACACGGCTGTAAGATTGAGGCTTTTATGGAACTTGTAGAACAGTTGAACGGTAAGCCTGCATTAGTGTTTTACAATTTTAAACATGATTGTGAACGGTTAAAAGCAGCATTAGCTAAGACTAAATTACGAGTCTGTGAGTTAAAGGGTGCCGATGATGAGATAGCGTGGAATGCTGGAGAGATTGATATTCTATTAGCACATCCGGCTAGTACGGCATACGGGCTTAACTTACAGGACGGCGGTAACCACGTAATATGGTTCGGGTTAAACTGGAGTCTTGAGTTATATCAACAAGCTAATAAGCGGTTACATCGCCAAGGTCAAATGGAGAAGGTAATTATCCATCATCTAATATGTGAGGGAACTCGTGATGAGGATATGATGGATGCGCTAGCCCAAAAAGACCGAGCGCAGGAATATGTGCTGCAAAGCCTAAAAGCAAGAATTGATAAATACAGAAAGGATGATTAATATGGATCAATTTATAATGGTAGGATTAATCGGAGTTATCGTAGTAATGGCGTGTTACATGAATATTCAAGTTATAGATATCATCGATAATCAAAAACACAAGACAGTATATGGGCTAACCCCAGGTAGATTGTATGAGAGACCCAATAATCCCCCGCCGCCACCTATTAAGTTATCAGCTAGCGAGGAATTAGGGCGATATATAGCCGATGAAAGATTTAGGCATTTAGGAAAAGTAACGAATCAATTTGGGATACATATGGGTAAAGTTATAGCAGATAAATCCCCTAATCGCATAATTAGTCAATGCGATGATATAAACCACCCAAGCCATTATACACAAGGAGCTATCGAGGTTATCGATTACATCGAAGACAAGAAACTTGGGTATCGATTGGGTAATGTAGTGAAGTATGTATCCCGAGCTGGTCATAAGGACGATGCTATTAAGGATTTGAAAAAAGCACGTTGGTATCTAAATCGGGAAATCGCAAAGAGGGAAGAGCATGACAAAAGTCGAGCGACTACTAATTAACAAAGGGCACTATCTAGATGACACGTATCATCTTGTCATGGATATAGTTAAGGTTGTAGATAATCTCAAGGATAATGTTGCCGAGAGATTAGATGATGATCTGAGTGATGATGCGTACGCCATGTGTGAGGAGATGTTTACCGCTGTTGAGCAATGCAAAGCAGATATGGTAGAAGCCATCGAGGATATTGTCGAACGTATGGAGGTAAAGGATGCAAAAGCGTAGAAGCAGGGCAGATGTGATTGTAGGTGCCATACAGTCAGATTTAAGTCTTGCCATCATACGAGCCCGTAATAGACAACTGAGATCACCTATGCTAGATGATAGGATTCGTGAAAGCGGATACATTGACGGATTACTACGAGCACAGATGATTATCAGTAAATATGGGGACTATCGCATATGATGGCTAAAGAAGAACTACAAGCTGTCCGCCATACTGAGCAGCGAATGCGTGCGTTAGAGATTCAGCTAAGTGCGATTAACCGAGATTTACATTCAGAAGCTATACAGATATGTGAATCGGGAGATACTATGCCACGAATCAGTAAGCACTTACAAGAATGTAGGGAGGAGCTGAACAGAGAATGGGATGAATTGATTGATTCTCGAAACAAGGTCAAGCAAGTCATCAACCAAATAACTGACGGACAATACAGGGATGTACTGAATCTCAGATACATTAATGCATTGCCATGGGAGCAGATAGCTGTCGAGCTAGGGTATTCGTGGCGACAAGTTCACAGACTTCACAAGAAAGCAATAGCTGAATTTGAAAAGATGGCATAGAATGGCACACTCTTAATTTAATATAATGTAAATGTAGTAGATAGCAGGCAGTGTCTGGCCCGCACAATATGTCTGCCTGCTGCACTGCCCCGGGGTAGACCTTACTTAGTTGAGGTCTACCCTTTTTCTTATTGAGTATCAATGATAATACCTAATTGAGAAAATGAAAATTTGGAAAAGGTACTCCGCGGGCGAAAAATGGCCGCTGGTCGCCCCCGCGCGATGGTCCTCTCTCTGTGAGAAAAATTTTCCTGTTGAATGTAGAAAGACGATTTAAGAAAGGAGTACACCTATGGCGGACACAAAACCAAGAGTGAAATTTGATGCTGCAGGCAATCTGCTCGTATCAAGCACTCAACTATGTGACCTCTTGCGGGTCACTCCGGAAATTATTTCTCGACATCATAAAGCAGGGATGCCTAAAGCCTCTGTAGGTTGGTGGAATCTCCGGGAAGTCCTCGTGTATTTAGGACAGGCTAAAGGCGATAACGCTAAAAGCAAATCCGCATCAACTCGTAAGCTAGAAGCCGAAGCTGATTATAAGGAAGCAAAGGCTGCGCGTGAAAAGAAAATGCTAGATGTGCTAAATGGCGAATATGTCCCTCGTGCTGATGTGGCGCAGGCATGGGCTAACCGAATATTGGAATTAAAAACATCGTTTACCAAATTAGGTAAGCGTATCGGAAGTGAATTCACGGATCCTGAGGAACGTGCTCGTGTAGAAAAGGTGGTGAATGGCCTTGTCGAAGAATACCTCGAAAGCTACGCACGCGCAGGCGAGTACACGCCGAAAGTCAAAGCTGCGGGAAAAGCAAAGACCAAAGGTTGACTGGTTCCCTGAGGAATTAGAGGCATTCAAGCCACCTGAAAGATACACCGTTTCGGAATGGGCAGATAAGTACAGGGTACTGACTAATATATCTGCTGAACCTGGACGATGGCGTACAGCGCGGACACCTTATCTCAAGGAACTTATGGACAAATTTACGGACCCTCTTATTGAAAGCATCTCGTTATGTTTCGGGGCGCAGATAGGTAAGACGGAAGCCGAACTCAATATGATCGGATATGCGTTACATCAAACTGCATCACCAGTCATGATGGTTTATCCAACGGATACTATCGCGAAATTCGCTAGTGATAAACGTGTGCAACCGATGATTAGGAGCGTAGAGCCGCTTGCGAATATATATGACGAAGGCAGTAAGCTGCTGGAGTTAGACTTCGTTAATGGGAACTACATGGTGCTTGTTGGGGCGAACTCACCAAGCAGCTTATCAAGTCGGTCAATTAAGTACTTATTCTTTGATGAAATTGATAAGTATCCAGCTTTCTCCGGTAAGGAAGCGAATCCGATTAAGTTGGCTGAGGAACGTACCAAGACATTCGTTGATAAGAAGATTGTAAGAGTATCAACTCCTACGATTGAAAGTGGCAATATTTGGCAGTCATATATGGACGCAAATGAACGTAAGCAGTATTACGTGCCATGTCCGCATTGCGGGGTGTCGCAGACCCTCAAATTCAAACAGATAAAATGGCCGGAGGAACACCATGGCAATGCGGATATGATACGTGATACCGCATATTATGAGTGCGAACATTGTAAGCACCGTATTGATGATAAACACAAGATGGATATGCTCCGGCAAGGCGAATGGCGGACTGTGAATGAATCGCAAGTCCGAGTCGTCCGGTCGGTAGCCTATCATCTGTCATCCCTTTATTCTCCATGGGTCACATTCGGGGATGTAGCGTATGAGTTTGTTAAATCAAAGGATAAGCCAAGCGAGTTGATGAACTTTATCAACTCGTGGCTAGCGGAGCCTTGGAAATCTGCGAAAACTAAAAGCACACAAAATCTCGTGTTTACACAATCAGAAGTTCCTCGCGGTGTTGTGCCACAGCATGCACCACTACTTATCGCATCTGTCGATGTGCAGCAAGATCATTTCTGGTGGGAGGTTAGAGCCTACGCTCATGGTGTATCAAGTTACTTAGTCGATTATGGTCAAGCAAGTAGTTGGGCAGACTTAACCGAGATACTCATCGATAGAGAATATCCATCAGAGTATGGTGAGGCCCGTAAGATTGTGAGGGCCGGTATCGATAGTGGCTACCGAACAGATGAAGTATATCAGTATTGTGCGCAGTACCCAGAAGTATGCGTGCCGGTGAAAGGTGATTCATCACACAGTCCTCTAGCGCCGCCTTATAAGATGAGCAGCATCGAGAAGGGCGTCATCGGCGGTATGAAGCTGTACGTAGTGAATACCGATTACTGGAAGGACTTTATATTTGCACGTATGGTACGTCCGGCTAATGAGCCTGGCACAATCCATTTATTTAAGGATTGCCCGGAGGAATATTCGGAACACCTCCGGTCGGAGGAAAAGCAAGAAATCCGAAATGTAAAGACCGGAGCAGTTACAGTGCAATGGAAACCATTAACCAGTCATCCAACAAATCACTTGTTGGATACGTGTGTATACAACGCCATGGTGGCGGACTCGGTAGGTGTTAAATACTTACCCGAATATAATCTGGATACCTATGAGGAGGACGAGGATACGGATGATGAAGACTTTAATGCAGATAGCCGAGGTTGGTTTAGCTAAGAAGGAGGTGAGACCATGAGCGCAAGAGAAGACTTGGAGCGTATTCGAACGATAATCGAGGAAATCGAGACGAACGGATACGCCGAGATGTCTGTAGGTGGTAAGCGATTTAAGACGCATGACCTGCCGACATTATATGCTCGTGAACGTGAGTTAATGGCTCGCGTTGATGATGAGGAATGTAATAGCACGACATCCTACGTGTCATGGGAGCGACGATGAACATACTCGATAAGGTAATAGCTTATTTCAATCCAGAACGAGCTGCCCGTAGAGCATATTTCCGTAGTTCGCTTGAACGTGGATATGATGCGGCGTCAACAGACCGATTGAGTGGCGACTGGATGCCAGTATTTGGTACAGCTGAACAAGTAGCATCAGGCCAACGTGATTTGATCCGAGGTCGTGCACGTGCAGCAGAACTTAATAGTGACCTCGCTGAAAGTGTTGTATTGGCATTACTACGGAATGTAGTAGGTACCGGAATAAAGCCACAGTGTAAAATCAAGACCAAAGCAGGAAAGCTAAATGAAAGACTCAACAAGAAAATTGAGGAGGCTTGGTCAGATTGGGTGGATAAGGAGAATGCGGATATCCGAGGGATATCTACGTTTTATGAGTTGCAAGAAATGGCTCTGCGCCGAATGGTCTATGATGGGGAAATCCTAGTTAATATGACCTCCGAAGGCGCAGATATACCACTATCATTACAGCTTATCGAGGGCGAGAATATCGGAGCCGTATCGGTAAGCGAGAATGGCAACAGTATTGTTAATGGCGTGGAAGTTAATAAATACGGAAGACCAATAGCATATCACGTATTCCAAACAGATCCATTAGGAATACGGTCATTTAATGAGGCACGATTACCAAGTAATAGGGCTTTCCTGTTACATAAGCCTCGTAGACCTAGTGAACTGCGCGGGGTTAGTATGTTAGCCCTTGTATTAAAGCGCATTCACGACGTGGATGAATACATGGATGCCGACCTTATAGCGGCTCGTGTAGCCGCATGTTTCGGCGCGTTCGTAACAAGTAATACTGGGGGTAACCCGATGGTTGCGAATAAGATTGATAGTAAAGGCAAGAAAGTTCGTTCAATGGCGCCAGGGATTATCCAACATCTACGTGCAGGTGAATCAATTTCATTTGCGGAACCTAAGCGAAATGCAGGAACCGCATCAGAATACTCAGCGACACAAACAAGACGCATAGCGTCAGGTATGGGTCTAAGCGCGGACATAGTGACGCGCAATATTAGTGGTAACTTCTCCGCAGCTCGGCAGAATATGCTGGAGGACCAGCAATCATTCAAGCAGATGCAGCGTTTTATAATTGAGCATTTTTGCATGCCTGTATGGCGGGCTTTCATTGAAGCATGCTACCTAAAGGGAATTATCCCGGCCAATGATTATGCAGCAAACCCAAAACTTTATAAGAAAGTAGCGTGGTTAGCTCCAGGCTGGTCTTGGATTGACCCTGTTAAGGAAGTTAATGCTAACAAGGAAGCTATTAAGGCAGGACTCACAACGCTCGAGGACGTATGCAGTGCATCTGGTAAAGACTGGGAAGAAGTACTTGAACAGCGGAAGCTGGAACAAGACCGCATTAAGGAATTGGGTGTTGCCCTTGATATGAATGGGGACATAACGAATCTAGCGGATGATACCACCACTGATATGAAAGGAGATGATAGCTAGTGGGGAAATTTGCAAAGAAGCAGCTCTTAGGTAAATATGCCCGAGAGGCGCAAATTACAAATATCGAAGCGAACGATGATCGTACCGTCGAATTGTCCTTTTCCTCTGAAGAGCCATATGAAAGATGGTTCGGAACAGAGATATTGTGCCATGACGACGGATGCGTTAATCTAGACCGATTCAATAACGGTTTAGGCACATTGTTATTCAATCACAATCGCAGTGCCGTTGTTGGTCACATCGATAAAGTTTGGATTGAAGATAATCGTGGCAAGGCGATTGTTCGATTCGATGAAGATGATGAATCTGAAAAGATTTATCAAAAAGTGTTAAAAGGCACATTACAAGGTGTGAGTGTCGGATATGACATAAGTCGATATGAGGAATTAATCGATTCCGATTCTAAAAGTTCCAACGGTCGATTTACTGGTCCGGGTTATGTAATCACAGACTGGGAACCGCTGGAAATTAGTATTGTGTCCGTCCCTGCAGATCCAAGTGTAGGGGTAGGCAGAAGTGTAGATGATAATGAGGAGGAACCTATGAAAGGTGATGCAAAAGCAAAAGGCACTGAGCAAAACGTGCCACAAGTAGTACCGGAAGTACCAGAGTCCGGAGTTAAAGGTTTTAATGCGGATGACGCTAAAAGATTGATTGCGGCAGAACGTGAACGTGTATCCACAATCACAAGTCTATGCCGTGATTTCGAAGTTGATGGTGTAGATGAATTTATCAAATCCGGCAAATCTGTTGCCGAAGTTCGTGAGGCTGTAATGGATGCGTTGCGCGAACGTAATAAACCAGTATCCGTTAAAGTTGGTGAAGCAGATTCTGATAAGTTCCGCATGGCTATGCAAGATGCTTTGATAATGTCTGTTGGTATCCCGGTTGCAAATCCTGCACCAGGTGCGAATGAGCTCCGTTCTATGTCCTTGATGGAATTAGCTCGTGAGTCCTTAGTTCGTGAAGGCTTAACCGCTAACTATGCTGACCGTTTGGAATTGGCTCGTGAAGCTATCAACTCCACATCCTCTTTCCCAATCGCGTTGTCTAATGTAGCAAATAAGGCCTTGATGCAAGGTTATGAAACAGCACCATCTACATTTGCAACTTGGGCGGGGAAAGGTAGTAATCGTGACTTCAAACCAGCAAAACGTTTTTTACTTTCCGAAGCAGCTGAATTGAAACTTGTCCCTGAGGGCGGACAATTCAAGGATTCCCAAATGAGCGAAGCAGGTACGAACGTTAGTGTATTGACATTCGGACGTACGTTCAGCTTAACACGACAAGCTATTATTAATGACGATTTGGGTGTATTTAACGATATTTCTTCTAAATTCGGCCGTGCAGCAAAAAATAAAATCAATAACATGGTATATGACCTTTTAAGCGGCAATACTGTGTTAGAAGACGGAAAGGCCTTGTTTAGTGCAGATCGTAAGAACTTGGCAACTGCAGGCTCCGAGTTAAGTGTTGTATCTTTAGCTGCAGGTGTAGCGGCTATGCGTCGTCAAAAGCACATTGGCGAAAATCGCAATTTGAATATCGCACCTACATATTTGATTATTCCACCTGAGCTCGAAGCTTTGGCATACCAAGTAGTTAAATCCGCGGTAGACCCTGCTCGTAGCAATGATACAGTCAACCCATTCAGTGGTCGATTCACTATCGTTGTAGATGCGGCATTAACGGATCCGCATGCTTGGTATTTGGCATCCCGTCCTACAGATGTTCAAACTATCGAAGTAACGTACTTAAATGGCGTTGAAACACCTCGTTTAGAAACGCAAACAGGCTTCAAGGTTGACGGCATCGAGTACAAAGTAGCAATCGATTGCAACGCAACAGCAATCGACTTCCGCGGCTTGTACAAAAATCCTGGTAAATAATTAGTAATTGATTAGGAGGTAAATAGATATGGCTAAATTCATTCAAGAACTAGACCGCGTCGATTTTAAAAATACAACAACCGAAATGATTGAAGTAGGGGACATCGTTCCTATCGGTAAAATGCACGGTGTGGCAATTACAAACATTGGTCCTAATTCAATCGGTGCAGTTAAGGTAACTGGTTGCTTCGAAGTAGCGGCATTAACATCTGATTCTTTTGCGGTAGGTGATACTGTGTATTTTGACAAAGCTCAAAAGCGAGCATCTAAGACGGACACTAACCCAGTATTAGGCGTGGCTCTTACAGAAAAACGCCCAGGTACCACAATGTTGGAAGTTGCACTTGTGCCTAATGTAGAAAAGTAATGTAAGGGCGGGCATATGCCCGCCTACTCCATAGGAGGTAATGCACTATGAAATTAGGATATAAGCCTAATGCACTGCTTTCTGTATTTGGTGAGCGAATTACCTACAAAGGCCAAGTTATCAGAGCTAGCGTGGAGATTGGTGAATATGACGGCAAAGGATCTGGGTTTGTCGATAAAGCATTAGCTGATAAAGCTCAGATTTGGGTGCGTGCTAAGGATGTTCCTGAACCACGATCAAAAGACGAAGTGTATATCAATGGCGAGAAATGGTACGTTGATCACATTTCCAACTTCGACGGTACAATGTATTGTTTGGAAATCGTCCATAACGTGAGGGCGGTGAGACCGTAATGAGTAACGAACCTATTACGATTACAGACACAGCCACACCGTATCTGAATTTCATCGCGGAAACCAAACCAGATTGGATGCGAAAGGCATTAAAGTCTACAGGTTGGATGATGCAAAAGGAAATTAAGCAGGGCATTCGGTCAGGTGCACCAGGTGGACGTAGATATCCCAATTTCATGGCGCCTGCGCGACGTGCTGCATTTGAGTCAGCATTTGGTGCGAAACTTCGAAAAGCTTATCAAAGTGGAGGCCGAGCTGAACGAGAGGCCTGGGGATCTAAATCGCGAAATGCCTTACTTGATATGGGTATTAGTGCCAGGACAATCGGATATAGTCCTCTTGGTAAGCTATCGAATGCAGTCGGATATCAATATGACAAGGGCAAGCAATCCGTTCGAGTTGGGTGGTTATCTAATTCGGCTAAACGGTTAGGTGAACGTATCGAGGAAGGATACACCAAGCAGATTACGGAGCCTATGCGTAAGAAGTTATTTGCTGCAGGTGTACCATTACCGAAGGGAAAATCGATGTTCAAAATTCAGCCACGTCATACTTATGGTCCTATGAAAGCAGCGTTACAGCCTAAGCTTAAACCTTATATCGAGGATAAGATAGGCGACTACGCTATTTATGGTCCAGCTGCACAATCCGCATCTCGACGTAACTATAAGGTAAGGTGATATTAAATGTTACAACAAACAATCCCCATGTCACGTATAGTGAACCGATGGGCGGAAGCCTTATCGACAGATGAAGGATTAAATAAATTTTGTAATGACAAATACGGAAAGCCGGCGCAACTGTATGTCGGCTATGACGATGTTGACGCCCCGCTTGAAGATGACTGCCCTTGCATCATATTACTGCCAAGTAGCAAACAAGAAGGATTTAACGACGAATATCACTATTCGTTGATGATTGTCTGGGGTATTGTACGTCAAGGCGCAATTCGCGATAAGAATATCATTCGATATGATGGGGCCCTTGAATCAGATAATTTAGGGCAGCTAATTATCGAGTGCATCTGCAGGGTCAACACGGCGTTCCCGGTTATCGATATAGATTATGAATTGGATAGCATGAACTGGCGTCCTGTATTTACTGGGCGCCTGACAGCTACTATTACCATCCCGCATGTAATCGGCGGGAATATTGAATATTAAAGGAGGAAATGCATATGGCAACAGCAAAACGTGCACAGGGTTCTCAGTCCCATGTGGCGATTGCGTTTGAGGCGGATTTTGGTACAACGCCATCCACTGGTGGTGTAATCACGCCAATCATTTCTAGCTCTGTGAAAGCTAGTCAAAATTTAAACGATTCCACCGTAATCCGTGGCGATCGTAATCCTGCAGCGCCATTCCGTGGCAACATTGACACGTCCGGTAGTTTAGTCGTGCCTGTTGGTGTAATCGACATCGGATACTGGCTAAAAGCTGCATTCGGTCAACCGACTTCTAATACAACTGGCCAAGCGCCAAATAAGAAGTCTGAGCATGTGTTTAAAATCGGTAACACAATGCCGTCGTTAACTATTGAGCAGGGGTACCCTGATGTTAACGTGTTCCAGCAATTTGCTGGCGCACGAGTTAGTAAATTAGGCTTTAAGTTTGGCGGTGACTCCGAACTTACGGCATCTGTGGATGTAATGGGCTGTAAGGAAACATTAGCGGCCACTACATTCGATGTAGCTGCTAAGGCAGTAAATTTCTTACCGTTCCAAAATCTTAATGCAACCATCAAAGAAGGCGGCGTTGCTGTGGCCAATATTCTAAGTTGTGATATCAACTTTGATTTTGGCTTGGATGGCGATTCTTATGCTATTGGCGGTAAAGGTTTTAGAACATATATAGACCCAGGTATTGTATCTATTTCTGGGACGATTAAAGCGTTCTTCCAAAATAAAGACCTTTTGAACAAAGCAGTCAACGGTACGGAATCTAGCTTGGAATTGCGACTTGAACAAGATGACTGGTCGCTTACATTCAAATTGCCTGAACTTGTATACGAAAGACAATCTCCAGGCATTGACGGCCCTCGAGGCGTCAATATTGAATTACCATTCAAGGCGTACTATCGTGCAGATTCTGGTCGTTCTGCATCCATCATTACATTAGTTAATAACCAAGAACAATACTAGGAGGTGCCAACATGGCATTTGAAGATATCAAATTAAGAGGTTTAACATTTGCTGAGCGTAGCGAATTGATTAAGGCTGGATTAGATCCATTATACACACCACTTCCGGAAGAAACTTCTGAGCCAGATAAATTATTGTGGTATCGCAGTTTAGCTGAATGGATTATGAAAAATGTGTATAAGATGTCCGATAGCGAAATCGCAGAATCACCAAACGATGGTGTTATGGAATTAGCAATTGAAACTATGCGTTTCACTAACGAAAAAAAGGCTGAAATCGAAAAAAACTAATTGATGCGTGGAGTTGGCTCAACTCCGACAAACCAAAATACTGCTCTGATTGTATCAAGATGCAACGTGAGACTAAACAGCATTTTGACTGTTCGGAGTGTGAGTTTAATTCCCCGCATCAATTAGATGGAACGAGACAAGCCATGCGAGTATACAACGCTAGCCGAATGCAGCGACGTTGGCATTCAGGCGGTATTGCAGGATTTGATATGCCAGCGGTATTAGAAGTGGCGAGGGCTTACGGCATCGAGCCACTACCGCACCTTATCGATCTACTCGTATTATTAGAAGCCAAAGAATTGGAGGTGGCGCACAAGAATGGCCAATAATTTAATTGATATTGTCGTTCAGCTGACCGATAAGAATACGGAAGCCGGACTCAAGAAAATTACTGCAAGTGCCGAAGGCGCCAAATCCGCCCTTGGCAAAATGAAGAATGACCTCATGGCGATAGGTGCTGGTGTTGGTGTAGTAGGCATCGGCGCCAAATTGGCCAAGGAGGCTATCCAATGGGATGTAGCCGTTAAGAAGTTATCCGGTATCACTGGTGCTACGGCAAAAGAAACCAGTGAACTATTAGCAGTGGCCAATTATATGGGCATAGCTATGGAGGATAGCGCTGGTGCATTTGCTAAGTTTTCCAAGAACGTCGGAGCGGCCAAGGAGAAAATGGAAGTCGCTCGAGCAGAAGGAAAGCTCGGTACTGATATATTTAGTAAATTAGGCTACACGCTTGAAGATATCAAGGGTAAGAACACCGTTGAAGTATTCAAGATGATACAGGAACGTCTAAGGGGTATGAAGGACGGAGCTGAAAAGACTCGTGTCGAAATGGAGTTATTCGGCCGTACTGGATATCAGATGCACGCGATGCTCAACATGTCCGCCGAACAGATGGACAAAGTGGCTGAACGTGCCAAAGCAATGGGCCTTATCATTGACGACGAGACTGCAGCTAAGTCCGCAAAGCTAAATCGGGAATTAAAAGATTTAGAAAATACCGGTAAGAGGCTTGCAGTATCCATCGGCCATGAGTTAGTTCCTGTGTTTAATGATTATGCAAAAGGCGTATTAGACGTCGCTAAAGAATTCGAGTCGATGACCGCCGAGCAGAAGGAAGCTATCGGAGGTATTGTTAAATTCGGTGCAGAAGCTGGGGCAGTAATCATAGTCATGAGGTCGCTAACCAGCGCACTCGGATTTATGAGATTAGCTACACTTGCTGCAGCTGGCCCTTGGGTAACATTAGCTACGGTAATTGGACTTGCTGGGAAAGCATTACTCGATTTTCGCTACAACGAAAAAACATCCGGCTCTTATATGGGTGTAGATGTTGACGGGAAGCGTATTCACAAGAATACGAACTCAACAACAGGCCTGTCTGACAAGTTTAGGGAATCACACGATACTCGATATTGGATTGAGGATAGTGCGTGGCTGGGGCTTGTAAAAAATGACCGCTTAGCTACAAAAGAAGAAGGCGCTAGAATCGATGCGGCTTTGAAGCATAAAGAAGAAGCTGATGCTGCGAAAGCGAAACTCGATGAAGAACTTGCAAAAGCGAAAGAGGACCTTGCTAATGGCGGATTAACGAATACCGAAGCTATCAATAAGGCGAATGAAGAGGCAGCGAAAGCGGCCAAAGCTCAAGAGCAGGCTGCAAAGAAAGCTCAACAAGCAGCCGAGAAGTTAGCAAGCGCCGTAGAGCGTATGTCTGAGTTGTATCGGTCTCTTACTTTGCAAAGTCTGCAAATTGACGGCAGTCAATACGAAATCGATAAGCTAACTGCCAAGAACCAGTACGAAGCTAACAATAAGAATATCCGTGATATTATCCGCTCTGTTTCTGGATTGAGCGGAGGCGTTACTGGAGAAGCTGTAAGCGTACTGGACGCAGCTAACGAGCAACTCGGTAAGGCATACGAGTTAGGCGCAGATGGTACATGGGCAACAGATTGCGGCAAGCTATTCTCTGACTCTGTACTTCAAGCGTTTGGTAAGGATGTACCGCGATATGTTCCATCTATCATGGACGCAGCAAGAGCCGCTGGTGCTTGGCATGATGAGGGCGATGGATATGTTCCTAAAGCCGGAGATGGTGTGGTTGTACTTGGCGATAATCATATTGTAATTAGTGACGGAAACGGCGGATATACTGGCGCTAATTCAAGCACAGGTGTAATTGCCAAACCATCTGTTACAGGCGATTTTGGTGCTATTACAGGGTACGTAGACACTAGCTTATTAGCAGGTGCTTCGAGTTCTATGGCTGATACAGCAGGTAGTGCGGCAAACGCCAAAAAGCTCGCTGAGTCAAATCTAACCGCTCAAGTTAGAGCCAAGAATGAAGAGTTGTATCAAAAGCGATTAGCTGAAGCACAACGAAATCAGACTATCCGTGTTCGTAAGATGAACGAGGATATCAAGAAACTCGATCTCGAACGCACAGGCGACCGCTTGCAATTACTCAAAGCGGAAGCTGAAGCACAAAAGGCGCAGATTGATGATAACGTTCGCGAGTATACAAAAGCCGTAGGCGATAAGGAACTCGCTGAAAAGAAAGCTCAGGCAGAGCGCCTAAAATTGGCATCTGATACCGAGCAGAAAATCAGAGAGTTAGCATACACGCAAACGAGTGAAACTGTTGACCACTTAACCAATATGGTCACTCTTGGTCGATTGTCTCGTAGTGATGCGGACGCGCTACTTGCTGAAGAGTTAAAGACCTATATTGACTATGCACGTAGCGAAGTCAATGAGGCCCAGTTAACGGCTACTCAAAGACTGCAGATTGAAAAGAACCTATTAGAGTCCCAGCAGAAGCTATGGGAACTCGCAGGTCGCAGTTTGAAAACAAGCCTACAAGAAGCTGCACGGCAATATAAGCAAGAGACTACCAATTATGCTGATTTAGCGAAGTCTACTTTTGATAGTACGATGAGTTCTATCAACTCGGCATGGACGAATAATCTCGAAGCTATGGCAACAGGAACGAAGTCATTTAGTAAAGGTATTAAGGACATATTTAAGGATATGACGAACGCCATTATTAAGATGATGATTCAGTTGACGTTCCAACAATATATTATGCCTAAATTACAAGGATTATTTGGCGGCGCCGTTAGTGGTATTGGTTCCCTAGGTGCTGCAAAAGGGACATCGTCCTTTGCTGGTGGCGGTTCGTTTAGTTCTGCATTTACAGGCAATCGATTTGCTGCCGGAGGGAAAACGAACCCAGGGCTTATGTTGGTTGGTGAAAACGGACCGGAACTATTACAGTCCTCTGGATCCCATCGTATTTACACAGCAAGCGAAACCCGTAGATTAATGGGCGGCGGAGCTACAAGTAACAACGTAGTTGTTAATATCGTCAATCAGTCTGGCCAAGAACTTGAAAGTAAGCAACAGAACTCCCGGTTCGATGGTGAGAATTATGTTATCGATGTAGTAGTTCGTGCTATGGAATCAAACAAAGGAGGTATGCGTGACGCCATCAAGGCATCCGCAGTATAACTATGGCAGTATTTCCAGATATTCGATGGCCGATATACCCAATTCAGGAGACTACTCCAGATATTTCGTATAAAGGCCAAGTTGAAAACATGACGCTAATTACCAGGAAGAAGACGACAAAGACCCGGAGGACATATTCCGTAGGATACAAGTTGCCAACAGCTGAGTACTATAAACTTCGGTCGTTCTATGACGACGTCAACTGTTCGGGTGTATTCGACTGGGTACATCCAGAAACACGGGAAACGCTAAAAGTGCGATTTGCTGATCAGTTAGACTTTGCGGCGAATGACTACGGAGTGTGGATGGGAACCGTGAAATTACAGGAGGTATAACATGTTACCGCTCTCAACGGCATCGATTTTAGAGAAAAACCAAATATCGGCCACAGGTGTGTGGTTAATGCTGTTAGAAATATCCTATAAAGGAGATACGATTCGATTGGTATACAATACGGAGAATATCCAATTTCAAGGTAATACATATATTGCATTTCCGTTTACCATTCAAGATGTTACAGAGAATGCAACGGATCTACCTAATATTAAGTTATCTGTATCTAACGTGACTCGGACAATCCAGCGTATGGCAGAGTCTAATAATGGATTCACTGGAGCCAATGTCATCATTCGTGTAGTGAATACGAACATACCTGATGTGTGCGAGCAAGAGGAGCATTTCGTAATTACGGGAACTCATGCAAACGCAGAATGGATGGAGTTTACACTGGGTACTGACTTTAGCTTTACTCGACGATTCCCGTTAATCCGTGTGATGAAGGATTTCTGCCCGTTTAAGTTTAAAGGCGTTCAGTGTGGATATAAGGGTCACGAAAATCAATGCAATAAAACCCTAGCGCGATGTCGTGAATTGGGGAACAGTACTCGATTTGGCGGAGAACCTACTATCCCGCAAGGAGGACTGTATGCATCCAATAAGTGACTTGACTGATATCATAGGTACCCCATTCTCGGAAATGAAATGCTGGGATGTAGTTGTTGAGGTATATCGGCGTAGTGGAATATCACTACCCGAATATACCCAAATCCAAATGGATGAATGGCGCGAGGTTCGTGAACCAATGCCAGGGAGTGTTTTGGTATTTGCGCTATATGGTAAAAATCTCGATCATGTAGGGGTTTATCTTGGCGAAGGTAAATTTATACACGCTACTGAACACAGCGGCACCTGTATTGAGCACATATCAAAGTATGTGCCTCGATTGAAGCACATTTATGAAAGGAAGGAGTAGCAGATGGTTAATGTAATCATTGTAAATAATCCGTTCAAGCCAGAGCAACGGGATATAAAATATTTGCCATTTAAACAGGGCAAGTCTATCAGCTATTACTTCAGCGCACCTGGTGAATGGGCGTACTCAGTAAATGGACATGAAGCAGCGCCGGATACAGTTGTGAACGATGAAGACTACATTGTAGTAATGCCCCGAGTTGAGGGTAAGTTCTTTGGTGTTCTTCTATCAATAGGGATGGCTGTATTTACCGGTGGTATAGCTTCGGGTGCTATCTTTGGTATCCAAAGCTTAATTTGGCGGTCAGTAATTGCTATGGCGGTAGGGATGATAGGTAATGCTATTGTCTCAAAGCTAACTGCTCCTAAGGTTGATCGTTCGAATTCCGAACAGTCAAACACATATGGCTGGGGAGGTACTGAAACTGTTACTGGGCAGGGCTACCCTTTAGCCGTGACGTATGGTCGGATGAAAAGCGCTGGGCTATTATTATCCCGCCATGTAATTAGTGATGGTGAAAAGCAATATCTTAATCTTTTATACTGTGCGGGTGAGGGCGAATTATCAAAAATAGAAGATATTCGTATTAATGCTAACCCAATCAGTAATTATAAAGATGTGCAGGTTGATATCAGAAAGGGTACAAATGACCAAACAGTTATCCCAAATTTCAATGATAACTTTGCGGATCAATCCCTAAACTATGAATTGACTGAATCATGGAATACGCAACAGGTACAAGGCGATGCGTGTGACGCGATAGAGTTAACTGTTGGATTCCCAAACGGATTATATTATTCAAATGATAGCGGCGGCGCTGACCGTACGTCTGTCACGTTGAAAGCAGAAATTCGTAAGGTAGGCGATGAGTCCTGGCAGGCATTACCTTTAGCAAATCAAAAAGGTATGGCCGGTCATATTAAGCGCCGCGATGCGTGGAATTTTATCAAGTCGGATAATAGCGTGACGAATACATCCGATTATGCAGGACGAATTGAAGAGGCGACAAATAATGCGTTTTATCGTGTATTTCGCTTTGACAATCTTGAAAAGGCTCGCTACGAAATCCGCATGCGCTGCAGTGCGAAAGATGGTAAAAGCTTGCGCCATGTTAATAAGGTCTACTGGGTACAGCTAACTCAAATTATCTATGACGATTTTGTGCATCCAGGAAAAGCCCTCATTGGAATTAAGGCTTTAGCTACATCTCAGCTAAGCGGTACCGATCCAAAAGTGACATGGATTCAAGAGCGTTCAGAGGTGTATGTGTTCAATCCGTATATCAATAAGTACGAAGCTCAACCAGCGGATAATCCGGCATGGGCTGCATATGATTTAATCCACATCTGTCGTAAGATTGGCGGTGAATATATTGTATTCGGACAGCCCCATATGCGCCTTGACTATAACGCATTTAAGGCATGGGCAGATAAGTGCAAAACAAATGGGTTTACGTTCAACTATATATACGACACCGCTATGCGATTATGGGATGCGTTAAAGTATCCGGAAGCAGTAGGTCGAGGGAAAGTAATTCCTGTAGGAACCAGGTTCACATGCGTTAGCGATTATCAATCTACACCGGTACAGTTGTTTACTGTAGCCAATATAAAACACGGCAGCTTTACTGAAGAGTTTCAAGGTGTGGAGGCTAGGGCTAACTCTGTTGAAATATCGTTCCTTAACAAGGATAAGGATTATGAGCGAGACGTCATTCCAGTATATGGGGATACTTACGACGAGTCGGATACACTAACAAATCCGGCACAAGTTGAACTCATGGGATGTACTAGCCTTGAGCAGGCATATAAACACGGTAAGCATTTCTTGCGATGCAATAAATATGAAATACGTACTGTGACAATAGAGGCGTTTACGGATGCCATAGCGTGCACGGTAGGAGATATTATTTTAATTCAGCACGACATACCTGAATGGGGCGAGGGCGGTCGTGTGGTTGCGGTAAGTGGCCAGACGATTACACTTGACAAGGAAGTGTCGGTACACCCAGGGAAGAATTATCAGTTGCTAATTCGTAGCAACTCTACGGATATAGTCTCTACGTTTAACGTAGTAAATGTATCAGGTCTCAATGTGATTGTTAAAGAGGCTATACCGGTGCAGCCTGATGCGGTATATGCATTCGGAGAGGTCTCTAAATCGGCTAAGCCATTTCGTGTGTTGGCTATTACAAAGACACTATCAGAAATGACCCGTAAGATCCAATGCATGGAATATTATCCAGAACTCTATGTATCAGATGATGGCACGGTGCCAAGTATTGATTATACGAATCATGGTGCATCTGATATTCAATCAGTAGGGTTAGTGAGCGATGTCTATGGTGCTAATGGCATCATGTATTCACGTATAGGTGTAACGTGGCAGTTACCTCGTGATGGAAAAGTCTCAAACGTAGTCGTGAATTACCGAAACGTAAAAAGCGATACGTGGACATATATCGGAAACTACCCAGCGTCCACAAATACTACCACAATATCCGATGTGCTGCTAGGCGCGAACTATGAAGTACGCGTGCAGGCAATTAATGAGTTAGGCCAGCTGACTACAGGCGTGACAAAATCTATAGCCATACCTAAGATGCAGACGCCAGAGGATGTTCAGAATTTACGTGTCCTAAGTCGGTACAATCAAACGGCCGATAAAAGTGTTTACTACGACTTACAAGTGCTATTTGATCCGCCTAGTAATCCTGCCAATTTCGATGTGGCGGAGATTTGGTATCTCTTAAAGTCGAAGAGCGGAAAGCCTGTGCCAGGGCAAGAATGGCAGTACGCTGGCAGTAGTAATAGTCAGGTTATTATCAAATCATTAGGTCCAGGTGAGGAGTATCGAATCAAAGCGATTTCGGCTGACCGATTTGGTAACAGGGCAGAAACCGCCCAAATGGTTGATGTGATAGTCAAACCGATGGATGCGATACCTGATACGCCTAGTAATTTCGGTATTACTTTCAGTAGAAACGCCACCGCATCATGGAATGAGGTGCTAAATGCTGACGTCGACTATTACGAATTGCGTACCGATAATAATCCTGGTAAAGATACGAATGCTTTATTGGCAAGAGTTAAAGGTACTTCTGCTGTACTTACTTTAACTAAACGAGCAGATACTGTTTATCTTTATGCTCGCAGCACGTTGGGTAAATACTCGACTGCAGCAACATATGAGTATAACGTTCCGCAGTTGGCAGCGCCTGAGCTTGTAGTAAAAAGCCAGTTAGGAGGATTTAATCTTTATTTCTCAACTAAGCCAGCACAAGCATACGCAATCAGATGCCACGTGATCGGAGATGAACGCACTGATGATTTTGAAACTACTAGCACCATGCTGACGTATTCGAACTCAGCCGGAATATACCGGATACGTTGCTCATTTGTGGATGTGTTCGGAGATGGACTCGTTAACGAGAAGCAAGTCGTGATTAAGACACAAATTGATGCTAGCTTGCTAGACCTTGAGTCTCTTGGGCTGAATAAAGTTGATGAACGAATTAAGGAACTTGATAAGAAATTCAATAAGAATTCTGAAGAGACCACTAGAAGAATTACGAATTTGGCGTCACATACGGAATCTCGCATTACTGAGTTAGCTGGTAGCATCGATTTACAAGTTAAAAAAAGTATTGGCGAGATTGATGGTGGTGAGTTGGTGTCTCGCATTAACCTCAGTCAGTCCGGTGTATACATTGCGGGGAAATTGATTCACATCACTGGGGCAACTAAGTTCGATGATAATGTCATTGTTAATAAGATGATTCAGGCTAACGCAGTTACTGCCGACAAATTACATGTTGATAGTTTATCGGCAGTGTCCGGTACAATCGGGTTACTTCGATCAAGAGAGACCGGTGCTCGTGTTGAGATTCAGGATAATCTTATTACAGGCTTTGATGACGATAACAACCCTCGGATTAAACTTGGATGCTGGTAGGAGGTATTATGGAACCGCATGTATTAGCTTATGATGCTAATGGCAATATCATACTAAATCTCAAGGAAAGGCTCACACGTATTGAGGGGCGGATGTATGTATCTGACATCCCTAATCGACGTCAACAAATTACCGTGAATGGATTGCAGACTGGGCAACATGTCTGGGCTGCGGCCATGGGGCAGTACTTAGTGGCAGAGGTTAGGGGCAATATCATAACATATTATTTTGCAGTGTCCCAGGATGAATATAATATCAATCGTCAATTTAAGGATCTTACGTATGAAGGGTGGCTGGCGTATGGAATTTATTAACATCCAAAATAAAGAAGGTGTCACGATTATAAACGATACCTATGACAATCTAGTATATCTTAGGTTCCCTAAACAAAAAGATGCAGTTCTTTACACCGGGGCGATGAGGGGGATAACGCCAACGGTTCAAATCCCGCTCAAACCTGTAGCTTACGCACCTATGCTGGTGCCTACAAGTAAATACCAATACGGATATATTGCGGGGGAGGCTAATGTAATCCAGGTCTTTTATGCCACTAATTACGCATATCATGGTGACGCACCTCTTATAGCAGTATCAGTTCCACAAGGATACGAATTCGCAGCTCAATGGGTCCACAAACGTCGTGAGCGATTAATGGTGCTGGTAGTGGATGTAATTAAGCCAGGCGAAAAGGTAACGCAAGCAATGGTTGATGAAGTAAAAGCTGGCATCAAGTTCTACTGCTTCGGTTATTTCGAGGATGTTACGGCTAATGCAGACACGCCTCGTATTCGATTTGTTGATAAGGTAGGAAGTAGTAAACCTAATACGGCATTGCAAGTTCTTGGTCGTCACAAATATTATAAAGCGTCTTGGGCAACAGATTACAATCTGCAGAACGATGTGATATATGATAGCCGCATCAGGTACCTACGTGTAATTGATCACTATGCGCACGATTGGTATAACCAGTTATCAAACTACGTTCCGGATACTTTTACAAACATGGCCCGTGACCCAAAGTCATATGGCGTCAAGGTTGCAATTATACCCATGTCCGTAATCGATGTATCCGTTTGGGGGCCAAATATCAATAATGGAGATAAAAAGTCACACACGGGGCGAGTGTGGCAAACGTTCAGATTTCACGATGAGAGTACCGTGTCGCTGAAATCGTATCAATTCATTGATTGGAATACAGTCACCACGTATCCTGTAGGTTGCTCGGGTAAAACCACATCTCAGTATTTGGTGGTCGATGTGACCGGGTACGATAAACAAGGTACGATTCCATTCAATTAAGGGAGATGATAAGTAATGAATGTAAAGGATATAGACCTCAACATTGGCGAGGATTTCGGGATAGTCTACGCTGTCCAAGATGACAATGTGGATTTGACAGGGTTCAAGTCAGTATTCGCCATACGAAAGCGAGCAAGCGGTCCGCTTGTTATTAAAGTGCAAGGGGTAGCATCTGGGAAGATTGCGACATTCAATATTTCCGGAAAGGATACCCTAGAAATTAAGTCCTTTGGTGAGCATGTGTATGATGCTTTTGCATATAAGGAATCGGAGCCTAGCCGATATTACAAACTGGGTATGGGGGCAGTCAACATAATTCAGGATGTGGCTATGCATGATTAGAGGAGGAATGTATTATGCAAAACAAAGCGTTACCAGTAAGACTTGAAGGTCCGATTAAAGTAGAGGCGGAAGTAAAAGCAACCATGGTAGGCGATAACGGAAAAAGTGCTTATGAAATTGCTTTAGCACATGGATTCGTAGGAACCGAGGAGGAGTGGTTGGAATCCTTAAAAGCAAAGCTGCCTAATTTATCAGGAGTTATATCAGCACTTCAAGGTAAGAACATTCTTATTAATAGCGGTACCCTTGAAGCGATATTAACTGCTATTGTCCATGCGTTGGATGAACAGCCTTATGCACCACTTACATTTAACGAACCAAGAAAAGGGGATACTGAAATTCGAGTATCTGGGCAAGATGGCTTTAAAGTTCGAGTGCGTGGTGAAACAGAAGCTGTTGAAATTCAATCCGGAAGTGCAACTATCAGAATTCAGCCTTACGGTGCAGATGATATTTATCTTGAATATCTTAACTTAATCGATCATGTCATTGACACTGTTAAAATCAAAGGTCTTTTTGAATTCAATCCGGAAACGGCCACAGAAATTTTACCTAAACAGTTCTATGGCCGTAGCGATTTGGAGGGCGAACTTACATGCCCGAACGTTGTTAAAGTTGGTGCATTAGCATTCGTCGGAACCGAGCACAATATTATCAATTTGCCAAAGGCCACTGATATTGACAGGGATGCTTTCGCTAACAGTTCTCTTGCCGTAATCAATATACCCGCATTTGTATGGTCAGATGATAACCTTGATTTAAAATCTTATGATCTCATTAGGGTTAATAAAATGACTGTTAGTGAGGAATCTCACCCACCGAGAGAAGTCATGATGCAGAAAATTTCATTAGAGGTCTACAATCCAAATCACACCAAGAAATGGAACCTTTACAGTGAAAAATGGGAGAAAGCGGAGGCCTAAATGGATGAAATTAGATTATTGCTAATGGATTTCGGCATCCCTGCCTACTTCGCTGACATTGGATTCTGGGTGACCCTCTTAGGGGTCATCTGGGCCGCCCTTAGGGGTTCGTTTCGTGCGATGATGTGGTTCTTAGAACATACCTCGCTAGTTGCGGTTAAGCAAGAATTAGATGACCATTTGGCTCGACGTATGGATAAGCAGCGTAAGGATTATGACGATAAGTTATCCGATGCTATCAATAGTATCGCTGATTTAACAAAAAGTAATCAGGAAATACTAAAGCAGTTGGTCAAGTTGGAAGAACGAGATGCAGCGAAGTTTCACAGGCTTAATAACCTCGAAACTACAGTTCAAAGTCTGAGTACTGAACTGATGCATATCCAAGTTCTAAACAATATGCCAATAGGAAGAAGTATCACGCTTAATACCGATGATATAGGAGGTGACTGATAATGAAGTATCAAATCATGAACCGACTGAAATCAGCATATGGTGCTGTTCGTGTTGCTAATATTAGACCTACTGGAGTACTAGCGACACGGATTCTAGTACTTGTTATGCTAATTCCTATTTGGCTAGTCATAACAGAGTATGTTATGGCATTTGCTAGGGGTTATGTATCAAGTGAAACTAATAAGCTGATTGATGTTGGGCTCAATATTATTGACCACATATTCATTCCTAGTGTATTGACCGCCGTAGTAGGCTTCCTAGGACTTTGGTTGGATAGAAACAATAATGGTGTCCCTGATAAATTAGAAGGAGGTAGTAGTAATGACGAAAATATTTATAAATCCAGGTCATGATATTGACCTGGACTCTGGAGCAGTAAATCCTAACACAGGACGTCGTGAATGCGACGTTGCTCGTGATGCGGGTAAGTTATTGGCGTGTTATTTACAAACAGCAGGGTGTGAAGTGCGCACTCTGCAGAATGACGACTTAGGTCTTGTATGTGCTGAGTCCAACGAATGGGGAGCAGATATATTTGTATCACTCCACTGTAACGCATTCAATACACAGGCTAGAGGTACAGAAACTTTGTACAAGTCTTTCAATGGCCAACGTCTAGCGAACGACATCCAATCGCAGATCATCCGTAGTATTAATACGGTTGATCGTGGTGTAAAAGAAAGGCAAGATTTATGGGTATTAAACGGAACAGATGCGACAGCCGTATTAGTGGAAATGGCATTCATCGATAATGATGAAGACCTAGCACTACTTAATAATGACCTTGATACCATAGTACGTGCTATCGCAAGGGGCATTACGGACTTCATAGGAGGGGAATAATGTATGACAAAATCAAAATACTATTTAATAACCCTACTTACCGCTATATTATTATCGGTGGTATTGGGTTCATCCTCATCCTTTGCTTCGGATACATCTTCTATCAACCAAACGGAGCCGACTATCAGCGTGCCCGTGAGTCAGTGGAACGAATTGAAAAGCAACAACGAGAAAGCCTTGAGCTTAATAGAAGCGTCCAACGTTCCATTGACAGAAGCGCAGACCTTAGTCGTGAAGCAGCGACAAGAATTGAACGAAGCTCACAATATAATCAACAAATTGAAGAACGAATTAACCACAGCCAAAGCGGACTTAGTGAAGCAAGAAGTTACCTTAAACGAAATGCAGAACTCTTTGACCGAATTGAAAGGTCAAAGAGAGAACGACAAGAAAACAATCAAGAGATTACGGATGCAACGCAACCTATCCCAAATACTGGGAGCAGGTGCGACAATCGGAGTAGTAATTCATCGATGACTGAGAGGTGATCCATACATCTCCTGAGCATGAGCAGGCGGACTCATGGATTGGCTATTGGATATGCAAAAGACCTTACTGGGAATATGTGCTGGTAAGGTCTTTTTTTTTGATTTTCCTAAAAATTTATATATAATAGTTTATAAAGGGGGGGGGTAGACTTATGATAAAAGTATTTAGTCACCTAACACATATCGACCAATGGACAGGTGAGACACGCATAGATTTTGATAGAGAAATCGATGGAGTGCTAACCTATGAGGACGCGTGGGAGTTAATTTGTAAATATGACTTGGAGAGTGAGGGGCGGTTATTAATCGCATATAGGCACGATTGGGAGACCTTTAATTTAGACAGCAGATTCCCTAATTTTGAATGGCCAGAAAATATTAATTTTATATATTTTACAGATGAAGTTACTTCGCCTGTTATACCCCCTAGTGAGTATACTGAAATTTCTGTTTCAGAATTAATTAGAATTCTGAGACTTCCATATAGATTAGAAAATACGGAAGATACAGACTGTTAAAATGCTTAAAAATTTTAAAGGGTTGCTCAACTATTACTCAACTTTTTAAAAGTTTTAACGTCATAAACTCATTAAATAAAAGGAATTTAAGTGGTAATAGAATTGTACTCCAAATAATTTGGCGCTATTGCCCGCAGTGCTATGCACTGCGGGTATTTCTATATATTGTATTATTAAAAAAGGGCTAATTATGGTAATATCTAGATTAAAAAAATGGGCTTTATGTACAGGTCTATTAATATTATTTTCTCTATCTACTGCAATAGCTGCATCGATTCAAATCAATAATGCAACACCAATGGAAATTAAATCATATATTTTAATAAACAAAGAGTTGAGACATCCAAATTCGACAGTTACTTTAATTCCTCAGCAGGGAGTTAATGCATTACAAATAGGTAGCGATAGTTCTGAGATGATAGTATTTAACTCAGCGAAAAAGTTAAGAGTGGGATTGTTTGGTGAAGCTTCTGTAAAAACAAATCGCTATACATATTTTACTATATCTACATCTTTAAAGCATTTAGGTAGTGAGGTATCTTATTCTGAAAATGCTGAGCTATATAGTCTACAAAAAGGTGGCTTTGGTGTTGAAAGAACGAGCACTGATGAATCAGAAAGAATAATTTTAAATAAAATCAAACTACATTTTGATGGCGGATATACAAATGGATACACTCTTAGTCGTACAAAAGGTAAAAAAGGATATCCAATTGAAAAAATCGATCCTAATAGTCCTGCTGAAAAAGCTGGATTAAAAGTTGGAGATTTAATTGTAAAGGTCAATGGACAAAAGATTAAGTTTATAAAGGATACTAATACTTTTAATATTTCTAATAATATTGAGGCAAAAGAAAAAGAGATTGTAACGATAGCAAGTAATAGTGGTGTAGAGAAGGATATAACATTAGAAACGGGTTATTGGAATCCTAAAACTGGAATGTTTGAATAGGATATTATAGTCAATCCATGGGGCTCGTAAATAGATAGGCTTTAAGACAAAAATCATAGTAACTTTTAATTGACACAAACCCATAAAATCTGTATACTATTTTGAGTAAGCTTTAGTCGTGTTTCCATTAGCCCCGGAAGCAAAGGACAAGCTGATTTTGGTAGAATTATGACGTTATTAGGAGGATAAGCAGCATGAAAACTACATATATGGCCAATCCGAACACAATCGAACGGAAATGGTATGTTGTTGACGCTGAAGGTAAAACTTTAGGACGCCTTGCTGCCGAAGTTGCAAAAGTTCTTCGGGGCAAAAATAAACCAACTTTCACACCACACGTAGACACTGGTGACCATGTGATCGTTGTAAACGCAGAAAAAATTCGCGTAACTGGTAAAAAATTGGAACAAAAGGAATACTTCCGTCACTCTGGTTACCCAGGTGGTTCCCGTTTCACTAAATTGGGTATGATGCTTGAAAAACAACCTGAACGTGTTGTTGAGATGGCAGTTCGTGGTATGCTTCCAAAAAATAAATTGGGTGCACAACAATACCGTAAATTAAATGTATACGCTGGTCCTGAGCATCCACATGCAGCTCAAAAACCAGAAGTGTTAGAAATTTCCGTACGATAATCTAGAGGGAGGAATATATAATGGCAGTAGCACAATATTACGGCACTGGTCGTAGAAAATCTTCCGTTGCTAGAGTTCGTCTGGTACCGGGCACAGGTAAAATCACTGTTAACAAACGTGAACTTAATGATTATTTCGGTCGCCAAACTTTGGAATTGATCGTAAAACAACCTTTGAACTTGACTAACACAGTTGAACAATACGATGTAATCGCAACTGTAGCTGGTGGTGGTCCTTCCGGTCAAGCTGGTGCAATTCGTCACGGTATCTCCCGTGCGTTATTGGACGTAGATGGCGAACTTCGTCAATCTTTGAAAAAAGCTGGCTTCTTGACTCGTGACCCACGTATGAAAGAACGTAAAAAATACGGTCTTAAAAAAGCTCGTAAAGCATCACAATTTAGTAAACGTTAAAACTTACTTACATTTATTGAAAGCATTTCGTATCAAAAATACGGAATGCTTTTTCTGTTCACCCCAAATTTTTGTAATTAGGTGATACTTGAAATTGATACAAATTTGATTGTTCTTGATAAATCTAAGCAACAATAAGTGATCAAGTGAAAAGGGAGAAAATTGAAAGAAAATGTATCTTTGATAGTAGGCATTTATTGTGAAATATGATATATTTATTAATTAGATGAATGAATATTTCTAAAATTAAATAAGATATGACAGATGCATGTTTTTTAGTGTATCTTGTTTGTACTCAAAGTATGAAATGAATATCTATTATTTAAGATTAATAAATATTATACGATGAGATAGAATGCTACAAAATGAAAGGCGATGTAATCTGATGAAGAAAGATAGATTAATTGCATTGACAGATGCGGTTCTAGCAATTATAATGACTATCCTAATCTTAGAATTAGAAAAACCAACGACACCAAGTCTTCAAGCTTTTTGGGATTTACGGCAAAATTTCTTTGCTTATTTTCTTTCCTTTTTCTGGTTGGGATCGTTATGGATGGCACTAAACAAATTATGGGAAAAGGTTGAGAGAATTTCTCAAGAAGTTGTTTGGTGGAATTTGTATCTTTTATTTTTTGTTTCGTTTATGCCCTATGCTACTGGAATAGTTAGTAGTCATTTCATGAATCATACGGCACAGCTCTTTTATGGACTGATCGTTATTGTTTCAACGGTAGGAAACTGGTTTTTACATAAAGCAATTGATAAACCCAATATAGATCAGAAAGAATTACTTGAAGCTACCGCACAATATAGAAAGTTCTTGATACCTGACCTAATAATTAAAGGAGTGGGATTGATTCTATCCGCAATTGTCTATCCTCCGATTATGATGTATAGTGTTTTAATTGCGGCATTTTACGTCATAACTTTAAAAACACTATCTGAAAAAAAGAGTGGATAACTAAGCTGTTTTTAACTAAACTGAAACCCATACTTATCAAATACGGTCTTAAAAAAGCCCGCAAAGCAAGCCAATTCTCCAAACGTTAATATTTGGACAACAGGTCATTACACCTGCAGACAATGTCTGCAGGTGTTTTTGCATTATAGACTGTTTATAGCTTAGGTTTTATTTTTAGTTTATGGCGTATACGATTACCGTATTGTTTTGAATTTATTGGGTTATATAATTCTATCATTTACAGGGACATTTAATTCTCCTATAATAGATATATAATAATCGAATTTTTTCGAAAATAGATTTTTATATAGGAGAAATCATATGATTTATAATACAATTCAGTACGTAGTGGACAACGGTATTGGTACGTTGACCTTTAATCGTCCAACCGTAGCCAATGGTTTTAATATCGAGATGTGCAAGGAGATCCTTGAGGTCTTAGATAAAGCTCATAATGATGAAAGCGTTCGAGCGTTGCTCATCAATGCAGAGGGAAAGGTGTTCTCTGCGGGGGGCGATTTAACAGAGATGGAGCGCGCTGTAAACGAAGGGGATACTGAGTCTTTATTTGAAATTGTTGAGCTGGTAGCTGAGATTTCTATGGCTATGAAGAAGTTACCAAAACCTGTTATCATGAGCCTTCAAGGGGCTGCAGCAGGTGCTGCCTTCAATATGGCTTTGGCGGCGGACTTTGTTGTGGCTGCTAATAACGTACGCTTTATTCAAGCCTTCGTAAATGTAGGTCTTGCTCCTGATGCAGGCGGTTTATTCCTACTAACTCGCTCTATTGGTATGAACCGTGCTATGCATATTGTTATGACCGGTGAAGCCGTATCTGCTGAAAAGGGTAAGGAACTTGGCTTTGTGTATAAGGTTTGTGAATTAGAAGATTTAGAGACTGCTACAAGACGCCTTGTTGAGAAGTTGGCAAAAGGACCTGCACAATCTTATCGAGTTATGAAGGAAATGATGTGGAATAGCTTCTTAGCTGGCTGGGAAGAGTACAAGAAGTTTGAAGTAGAAAACCAATGTGCATTAGGTCTTTCAGAGGACTTTAAAGAAGGTGTACGTGCTTTCACAGAGCGTCGCCGTCCTAAATTTGGTCAACAATAATATTGATTTATGAATATACGGACTGGAATTTCCTGTAATTCATAGGTAAATACAAATATAATTAGAACCGATGTGGCTCCAACTATTGAGTTGCATCGGTTTTGCTTTCATTACACAGAAAAAGTGTATATAATAGAACTATTGAAATAGTTTTAGGAGGTCATTATTACATGGCTCAAGATACAATTAAATGTTATGATAGCCCTAGCGATGTAGTTCAAGCATTGGCAGAGGATTTTATTGCTTTCACCAACGAGGAAATCAATCGCACTGAAACGTGTGTTGTTGGTATTACGGGCGGGACTGTTATTAATGGTTTATTAGAATTGCTTAATTCCCCAGAATATATTGAACGCCTCAATTGGGAACGCATATTCTTTGTGTGGACTGATGAGCGATTCTTGCCGCAATCTCATGAGGATAATTACTTCAATCGCGTGAAACCTTACTTGTTGTGTAAGGCGAAAGGGGCGGCTCATTTCTTGCCAATCAATACAGATTCTAAAACTGTAATAGAAGCGGCAGCGGAATACGAGAAAGAGGTTAAGAATGTTCTCAAGGCCTGTAAAAAAAGTGGACTAGATTTGGCATTGCTCGATCTTGGAGAAGATGGTCATACAGCCGGTCTATTTGCAGGTTCTCATGCATTGCGTGTCACAGATCAAGAGGTGGTAGCTGTTGAGGATGGAAAGGTGTGGGAACGTATTTCTATGACCTTTTCGTTCTTAGCAAAATCTGATGCGGTTTGGTTTACCGTAACTGGTGAAAGTAAGCGTACTGCATTGACAAAGGTATTGTATCAACGCGAAGATTACGAGGATTTACCTTGGGAAAAACGCATTGGTCGTGTATTGCCTGGAGCGGTGCTTTCACAAAAAGCTATGACCTGGTATGTGGACAAGGCAGCCTATGATGATGTACACTAAAGAGTATAAGTAGTAGTAAAAATAAAGGAGATACATATGGGGTCTATAGGAACACCTGAATTAATAGTTATATTAGTGATTGCTCTAGTTATCTTCGGACCTGGTAAATTGCCTGAAGTCGGTAAAGCTATTGGTAAAGGCATCAATGAGTTTAAAGATGCTATTTCGGGGCCTAAAAAGGCTGTTGATGAAACGAAAGAAGCCGTTAAGAAAGCGACTACTATCGACGTAACAGCAGGGGCTAAGAACGACGATAAACATAAAGAAGCTAACGATTAATAGGAGGTAACACTATGTGCAAAGATTGTGGTTGTGGCGAAGATAATGGCGTTGTAACAAAGGTATTTACTGTACCGGGGATGATGTGTAACAACTGTAAAGAAACAGTTGAAGGGGCATCTCTAGGTTTGCCTGGCGTATTAAGTGCAGAAGTAGATTTGCCAGAAAAGACAGCTACCGTTTCTTTTGATCCAACAAAAGCATCTGTAGAAGTTATTACAAAAGCCATTGAACGAACTGGCTTTGAAGTGACAGGCGTTGCAGACGATGTACAAAAACATAGTCATGGATTACTAGGTACTTTGAAACGTCTCTTCAAATAATCGAACCGATGGAGCTGTATTGAAACCTTGTTTCGATGCAGCCCTTTTTTGTTTAAAGAGGTAATACGATGATACGTAAGTTTGATGCTAAAAATTTTAAGTGGGATGGTATCGAAACCTTGGTGTATAAACAAGATGGTAGTCCTTTTAAAGATGTAACACGTCAAGTATTATACGATGGTGCTTATGATATTCCGTGTCAATTCCGCTATTTTGAATGTTTGCCAGGGGGATATTCTACCTTAGAGTATCACGATCATACTCATATGGTTATGATATTCCGCGGCAAAGGGCAAGTCTTATTGGGCGATGAAATTCACGATGTAGAAGCTGGTGATTTTATCGAAATTCCCGGTAACACAATCCATCAGTTCCGTGCTAATAAGGACGATTATATTGGTTTTCTCTGCTTGGTAAATCAAGACCGGGATAAGGTGAAATTATTATCCCCTGAAGAGATGGAAATGTTACGAGCAAAACCTAAAATCAAAGAATTCTTGGAAAGTTGTTGAGTCTGGTGGAGGTTCTATGAATACTTTTACACGAGCGGCCCTTACCGTTTTAGTGGGCCTCGTTATTTGGTTTTTACCTCATACAGAGGCAATCAAGCCTGAAGGTTGGCATTTATTAGCTATCTTTACGGCTACTATTGTGGGCTTTATCTTACGTCCCTGGCCAACGGGCATTATGGCGCTTTTTGGTATTGTTGTAGCCGTAGCCACTAATTCTATCACTATGGTACAGGCTCTAGGTGGCTATGCAGAGGCGAATGTGTGGCTTATCATAGCGGCGGTATTCTTTTCACGAGGTATTATTAATTCTGGTCTTGGTAAGCGTATTGCGTACACCTTGATTCGCTCCTTTGGCACAAGCTCATTAAAGCTTGCCTATGCGTTGGCTTGTACGGACTTGATTATTTCTCCAGCTACACCATCTAATACGGCGCGTGGAGGTGGTATTGTATTCCCCATCGTACAAAATATTTCCTTAGCTTTTGGTTCTGAACCTTATGGTAATACGGCCCGCCGCATTGGGGCGTACTTGATGACGACAGCACATACTATTAACACTATTACTGTGACAATCTTCTTGACCGCATGTAGCGGTAATTTGCTTATTACGTCTTTAGGTGCTAAACTGTTTGGCTATGATATATCTTGGTGGGAATGGTTCCAAGCAGGTGTCATTCCTGGCGTGATTTGTATGATTTTGATGCCTTGGTTTATCTATAAAATCTATCCACCAGAAATCAAGGAAACACCAGAGGCTGCTGCAATGGCTCAAAAAGAACTAGAGGCTCTTGGACCTATTACGAAGGCTGAAATTTCTGTTGCTATTATCTTTGTACTTTGCATCTTGCTTTGGGCTACAGCAATTTGGACTAAGCTTCATCCTACAGTTGTTGCGATGATGGGGGTTCTAGCGTGTGTTGTAACAGGATCCCTTACGTGGGAGGATATTTTGGGTGAACGCACCGGCTGGGATATCCTCATCTGGATGGGTACGCTTGTGGGCATGGCTGGACTGCTTGGTAAACTCGGTGTAGTAGCTGTCTTTGCAGATTTTGTAAGTCAACATTTAGCTGGCTTTGACTGGTTCTGGGCATCCTTTATCATTTCCGCTACCTTTGTGTACTCTCAGTACTTCTTTGCCAGTGGTACGGCGCGTATTACAGCTTTATTCTCCGCCTTTGCAGCTATTTTAGTGGCGATGGGGGCTCCTATTCCGTTTACGATATTGCTCTTTGGTTTGATGAACAGCCCTGGTTGTACACTGACTCACTATAGTTCAGGTGTAACACCGATCTTCTTCGGTGCTGGTTATGTGCCACAAGGTACGTGGTGGCGCGTAGGCCTTGCCATTTCTGTGGTAAGTTTCCTCATTCATTTCTGGGGCGGCACTTTTGGCATGTGGCTCTTTGGTATTTTATAATATATTCAATCCCTCACTACGGTGAGGGATTTTTCTTGTTATATCTATATTTTTTATACCTTACTAGGTTTGCTATAGTTTTTGGATATGGTGAACTTCATAAAAAAACTATGATGAATCTATAGAATTTATTGTGAATTATCTTGCGCGGGATAATATAACGTGTTATTATTATTCCGTGATTATTATTACAGAATATTTTAGGAGGAAACATGTTAGGTTTAGTCATTAGCTTATTGATTATTGCGCTAGTCGTGATTATTAATGACATTCGAATTATGAACAACAACTTAACACGTTTTTGTCTTAGAAGTTCCGCGAATGGTTTAATATACAATCAATAAGATTTGACTATATGGTTTGTTTCTTATGTGTATATTTTCCAAGGGGTACATAGGATTATTTATGTATATAGGAATTCTGTAAACAAAAGGAATATCATTTGTAAACTTTTAAGACGATTCATTGGAATCGTCTTTTTTTATGCGTCGTGAAAGCTGTCCAAGTGGATGCTTTCAAAAGTGAGGAGATTAACATGAGTTGTAGAAGTGACAATTTGAAAACAGGCGTAGCACGTGCACCACACAGATCTTTACTAAAAGCTCTGGGTTTCGTTGATGAAGAAATGGGGAGACCAGTCATCGGTATTGCCAACTCTTTCAATGAAATCATCCCTGGTCACGTAGGCCTGAAAAATATTGTACAAGCCGTAAAAGACGGCATCCGCAACGCAGGTGGTGTGCCAATCGAGTTCAATACTATCGGTATTTGCGACGGTTTGGCAATGAACCATATCGGCATGAAATACTCCTTAGTTACACGTAATATCATTGCAGATTCTATCGAAGCTACTGCTATGGCTACACCATTTGATGCGATGGTATTCATTCCAAATTGCGATAAGGTAGTGCCCGGCATGTTGATTGCAGCTGCTCGCCTTAATATCCCATCTGTATTCGTATCTGGTGGGGCCATGCTCGCTGGTGTACATAAAGGTAAAAAAATTGGTTTGTCCGACGTATTCGAAGCAGTAGGCAAACATCAAACTGGTGAAATGGATGATGCTGAGTTAGCTGATATCGAAAATACGGCATGTCCTACATGTGGTTCTTGCTCTGGTATGTATACGGCAAATACAATGAACTGCTTAACAGAAGCTCTCGGTATGGGCCTTCCTGGCAATGGTACAATCCCAGCGGTATATTCTGAACGTTTGCGTTTAGCTAAGTTAGCTGGTATGCAAGCGGTAGAGGTATTAAAAGCAAACCTTCGCCCTAAAGATATTATGACTCGTGAAGCCTTTGAAAATGCGGTAGCTCTTGATATGGCTTTGGGTGGCTCCTCTAATACGGCGCTTCATTTACCGGCTATTGCTCACGAAGCAGGTGTACCACTATCCTTAGACGATTTTGATCGCATCGCCCAAAATACACCTCAATTATCTAAATTATCTCCATCTGGTGTATACTTTATCGAAGACTTGTACGCTGCAGGTGGTGTATCTGCGGTGTTGAAACGTTTAGCAGAAAATGGTCGCCTTCATACAGATTGCAAAACTGTTGCTCTTAAAACACAAGGTGAAATTGCAGCGGCAGCTCATGTTGTGGATGAAGATGTTATTCACCCTTGGGATAATCCAGTACATGAAACTGGTGGTATCGCGGTTCTTAAAGGTAACCTTGCTGTAGATGGTTCCGTTGTAAAAGCCGGTGCTGTAGATGCAGATATGCTTGTTCATTCTGGTCCAGCAAAGGTATTCAACAGTGAAGAAGAAGCGGTTGAAGCTATCACAGGCGGTAAAATCGTAAAAGGTGATGTTGTAGTTATCCGCTACGAAGGCCCTAAAGGCGGCCCTGGTATGCGTGAAATGTTGACACCAACATCTATGATTGCTGGTATGGGTCTCGATAAAGATGTAGCATTGTTGACAGATGGACGCTTCTCCGGTGCTACTCGTGGTGCATCCATCGGACATGTATCTCCAGAAGCAGCTGCAGGCGGTACCATTGCTATCGTTGAAAATGGTGATATTATCAACATCGATATTCCAAACGGTAAATTGGAACTAGCTGTATCTGATGATGAAATCGCTCGTCGTAAAGCTGCATTGAAACCGTTCAAATCCAATGTAACTGGATATCTTAAAAAATACGCTCTTCACGTATCCTCTGCTGCACAAGGTGCTATCGAAGTATTTGAAGACTAATACTAGACTTTCATTTAATACTAACTAGAGGAGATAGTGTACATGCACAAATTATATGATTTTATGGAGGCTCGAGAGCGATTAAGCACAATCACGGTGAAAACGAAATTGCTTCACAGCGATGTGTTCTCCGACGAGTGTGGCAATGATGTATATATCAAGCCAGAAAACTTGCAAATAACAGGCTCTTTTAAGGTTCGTGGAGCTTATAATAAAATTGCAAAACTGACAGAAGAAGAAAAGGCGCGCGGTGTTATCGCTGCGTCTGCCGGTAATCATGCACAAGGCGTGGCCCTTGCTGCGAAACGTCTTGGCATTAAAGCGACTATTGTCATGCCGAAACATACCCCTCTTATCAAGGTTAATGCAACAAAACAATACGGTGCAGATGTTGTATTATTTGGCGAGATTTATGACGAAGCCTATCAAAAGGCGATGGAGTTGCAAAAAGAACACGGTTATGTGTTCGTTCATCCTTTTAATGATGAAGATGTAATAGAAGGGCAAGGTACAATTGCCCTTGAGGTTCTTGATGAATTGCCTGATGCGGATATTTTGCTCGTTCCTGTTGGGGGCGGTGGTATCGTATCTGGTATTGCTGCTGCTGCGAAATTAAAAAATCCGCGCGTTAAGATTATCGGTGTAGAACCAGAAGGTGCAGCGAGTGCCCTAGCTGCCTTAAAGGCTGATCATCCGGTACCACTCGATGAAGTGGCGACGATTGCAGATGGTACGGCAGTACGCCAAATTGGAGAAACTACATTAGAATATATCAAACAATATGTAGATGAAATTATTACCGTTTCTGATTATGAATTAATGGAAGCATTTTTATTGCTTGTTGAAAAACATAAATTAGTAGCAGAAAATTCTGGTATTTTGCCACTTGCTGGTCTCAAGAAATTAGAGTGCTGCGGTAAAAAGGTGGTTGCTATCGTCAGTGGAGGTAATATCGATGTACTTACTATATCGTCAATGATTAATAAAGGTCTCGTATTGCGTGGTCGTATCTTTACCTTCTCCGTTAACCTTCCTGATAAACCAGGCCAGTTAGTGGCTGTATCTCAAATGTTAGCCGATGCAGATGCAAATGTTATTAAACTTGACCATAATCAGTTCAAAAACCTTGACCGTTTCCATGAAGTGGAATTGCAAGTAACGGTAGAAACAAATGGTGAAGAGCACATCCAACACATTATTGATACTTTCAAACATAATGGCTACATTATTAAACGTTTAAATTCCAGCGAGATATTGTCTGAATAGCTGGGTGAAAGGGTTCCTATGAGCGCAGAAACAATCAATGGGGCACGCATTGTCCTTGAAACATTGCATCGCCTTGGTGTAACCGATATGTTCGGCTATCCAGGTGGCGCGGTAATTCCAATTTATGATGAAATATATAGCTTCCCTGAAATTAAACATTACTTTGTTCGTCATGAACAAGGTGCTGCACATGCAGCGGATGGTTATGCACGTGTGTCCGGCAAAGTTGGCGTATGTCTTGCTACCTCTGGTCCTGGCGCAACGAATCTTGTAACAGGTATTATGACTGCGTACATGGATTCCGTACCTATGGTGGCCATTACTGGTCAGGTTGGTCGGCCCTTTATCGGTAAGGACTCCTTTCAAGAGGCGGATATCCAAGGTATTACGATGCCTATAACCAAGCATAACTATCTTGTTCAAGATATTCATGATTTGCCTCGCATCATTAAAGAGGCGTATTTTATTGCTGGTACAGGTCGCCCAGGCCCTGTACTTATTGATATTCCCAAGGATATTCAAACAGAAAAAATATCCATGGCGGAATACAACAAATTGTACGAAGTACCTATTCATCTTGAAGGCTATGATCCAACCTATAAAGGTCATCAAGGTCAAATCAAAAAAGCAGCTACTCTCATCAAAAACGCAAAGCGCCCACTTATCATTGCTGGGGCAGGTGTATTGAAGTCTGGCGCTATGGATGAGCTTAAAGAATTAGCTGAAAAGGCTCAAATCCCGGTGACGAATACATTAGTTGGTCTTGGTGGCTTCCCAGGAGATCACGAATTGGCTCTTGGCATGGTTGGTATGCACGGTTCTGTAGCCGCTAATAATAGTACAGATGAGGCAGATCTCGTGATTGCTGCAGGGATTCGTTTCCATGACCGCATCACAGGCCATCCAGATTTCTTCTGTAAAAAAGCTAAAATTATTCATATCGATATCGACCCAGCTGAAATTGATAAGAATGTTACAATCAACGTGCCTATCGTAGGGGATTTAAAACAGGTATTGACGGAGCTTAATGCTCTTGTAGAACCTACAACGCATGAAGCGTGGCTTGAGCAAATCCGAGAATGGCAAGCGGAATACCCTATGGTAATCCCTGAGTCTAAAAATGGTGTATTACATGCACAATATGTGTTATCTGAGCTTAATAAAATTGCTAAGGATGATGCCATAATCGTAAGTGATGTAGGCCAACATCAAATGTGGGCGGCTCAATTCTTAACTCATAAAAAACCTCATACTATCGTTACCTCTGGCGGTGCGGGTACCATGGGGTATGGCTTGCCGGCGGCTATCGGTGCTCAAGTAGGGGCGCCTAAGAAACAAGTTATCCTCGTTGTCGGTGATGGCGGGTTCCAAATGACTTGTGAAGAGCTCATGATGGTACGCCAATATAATTTGCCAATTAAGATTATTATCATTAACAATGGTTATCTTGGTATGGTTCGTCAATGGCAAGAAATATTCAATGATAGACGCTACTCCTATGTAGATTTGGAAGTGAGTCCGAACTTCTTGAAACTCGCAGATGCATTTGACTTGAAAGCAGCTCGTCTAGATAATGTTGAAACTTTCAATAAAGAATTTAAATCATACATTACATCGGATGAAAGCATTGTCTTGGATTGTCGCGTTGAACGAGAGGATAATGTATTACCAATGATTCCAGCAGGCGGCACGATAAGCGGTATGATGGGGAAGAAAGGGGTGCTATAATGGCGAAAGAACATCAAGTCTTAATCATTGCAAAAAATGCACCGGGTATTGGTACACGTATTTTGGCACTCTTTAACCGTCGTGGCTTTAACGTTACAAAAATGACATCTGGCATTACAAATCAGCCAGGTTATGCACGTATTACTATTACTGTAGAGGCCGATGACCGAATTCTCGATCAAGTGCAAAAACAAATCTACAAGCTTATCGATGTTGTTAAGGTTAAAGTGTTTGAAGATCATGATGTGGTATGCCGTGAGTTAATGCTTATCAAGGTAAAAGCATCTGCTTCTACAAGATCACAAATTGTACAGATTGCCGATGTATATCGTGGTAATGTGTTAGATATTTCTCCTACATCTATGATCATTGAAGTCATTGGCAGTGTAGAAAAATTACGTGGCTTCATTCAAATTATGGAAACTTATGGTATTCTTGAAATTGCCAAAACAGGTATCACCGCTATGAGTCGCGGAGAAAAAATGTAGGAGCTGATAACGTGGGGCGTGAATTACTCCATTATGAAAATGTCTGCTTTCGCCGTGATGGTAGACCTATTTTAGATAATGTAAATTGGCATATAGAGGACGGTGAACATTGGGCCTTATTAGGGCTTAATGGGGCTGGTAAATCAACGCTACTCAGCATGATACCTGCTTATCAAATTCCCACAACGGGTACTTTACGTGTGTTTGGCAAGGAATTTGGTAAATATGCGTGGCCCAAAATCAAGGCTAGACTAGGATTTGTTAGCTCTGCGCTTGGACAATTTCAGTCAACCTTGGATAAACAAGTCGTTGAAGATATCGTTATTTCTGGTGCATTTAGTAGTATTGGTATATACCAAGAGGTAGCACCTGAGGTGCGCCAACGAGGTATGCAATTATTATCTGAATTTGGACTAGACTATTTGGAAGGTCATCGTTTTCGCACCTTATCTGCTGGCGAACAGCGCCGGGTATTGTTAGCGAGGTCTATTATGGCAAATCCAGAATTATTGATTTTGGATGAGCCTTGCTCTGGTTTGGACTTACCAGCGAGGGAGCAGTTTTTACGCACCGTATCCACTTTGGTAGCTGAGCAGCAGACACCGATTATCTATGTGTCACATCAAATTGAAGAGATACTATCGTTTATTACTCATGTAGCTATCTTGCGAGAGGGTAAGATGATTCATGCAGGTCCTAAACACAAGGTACTAACTGATGATATTTTATCTGATGTCTTTGGACTTTCCGTACAAGTTGTATGGAAAGATGATCGTCCATGGGTGATGGTTCGGTAGTTATCAAATTTTTTTATCAGAGGCTTAAAACTTGGCTTACTGATACTAAATTAATGTACGCCACATCTTGCAAAAATTTGTTAGATTGTGTACAGTATATATAATCTATATTCTATTGAATATGTTTGGAGGTTGTCTAATATGGCAGGTAAAATTTTAGGTACTACAGTTTATTATGATGCAGATTGTAATTTAAGCAAATTGGAAGGCAAAAAAATTACAGTGTTAGGTTACGGTTCCCAAGGTCATGCTCATGCATTGAACTTGAAAGAAAATGGTATGGACGTAACAATTGGTCTTCGCGGTGGTTCTTCTAGCTGGAAAGCTGCTGAAGAAGCAGGTCTTACAGTAAAAGAAACTGCAGAAGCCGTTAAAGGCGCTGATATCGTTATGGTATTGATTCCAGACGAATTGCAAGCAGACGTATATGCACAAGATATTGCTCCAAACTTGAAACAAGGTGCGTACTTGGCATTTGCTCATGGCTTTAACATTCACTTTGGTAAAATCGTACCTCGTGAAGACATCAATGTATTCATGGTAGCTCCTAAAGGTCCTGGTCATTTAGTTCGTCGTACATACCAAGAAGGTTCTGGCGTTCCTTGTTTGTACGCTGTAGAAAAAGACCCATCTGGCGATACTGAAGAAGTGGCATTAGCATGGGCATCTGGTATCGGTGGTGGCCGTTCTGGTATTTTGGAAACTAACTTCAAATCCGAAACTGAAACTGACCTCTTTGGTGAACAAGCTGTATTGTGTGGTGGTGTTACTGAGTTGATCAAAACTGGCTTTGAAGTATTAACTGAAGCTGGTTATGAACCTGTTAATGCTTACTTCGAATGCTTGCATGAAATGAAATTAATCGTAGATCTTATCTACGAAGGTGGCTTCCAAAAAATGCGCCACTCCATCTCCAACACTGCTGAATACGGCGATTACCATGCAGGTCCTCGCGTAATCACTGCAGATACTAAAAAAGCTATGGAACAAATCTTGGCGGATATTCAATCTGGTAAATTTGCTGATGAATTCTTAGCAGATTCTAAAAATGGTCAAAAATTCCTTAAAGAACATCGTGAAGCAGCTGCTAATCATCCAATTGAACCAGTTGGCGCAGAACTTCGCAACTTGATGAGCTGGTTAAAATAAGAGTATTACTTAGGTAATCTTTTGTGAGATTATATGCTTATTAAAAGCGACCCCGTAAGGGGTCGCTATTTTTTATCTTTTCTTAGATTATTTTGGGCCATCTTGACGATTACATCGAAAATATTGGAATCAAATATGGTATAATAAAAAGTAATATTTGAAAGGAGTGTGGCATGGATTTTTACACATTAGCCTATGTTGAAAGTCAGGCTGTAATAGGTCAAACTTGGGGCTTTATTATAATTGTAGCTGTTCTGTTAGCATTGCTCATTTTGGGAGTACAAGTATTGCGAAATGGTTTTACTAGTCGCTATCGTGACCTGATGATTATATTGTCTTTAATCGTAGTGTTCTTCTTAGGGCTTGAATACCAAGAGTATAATCGGATGAAAACCTATTCTGAGGACTCCTCTCGTATGGCTCAATTTTTACATTCTTTTAGTTCAGATCGTTCCGTACCGAGCGACCAATTGGCGGTTAACTCCTTAAAGATTCGTAATGGTATGATTTTAAAAGTAAGTGATGCTTACTATGAGGTTCAATTTAATCCAGAATTTTCAACCTATACTATTACACGTGTTTATAAGGTAAGTCCTATAGATCGAATTCATGATAAAGCGGACACATTACCATAAGGAGGACCACATATGACAGAAGCTATGGCCGTCTATGGGATGATCTTTGCAAAACTCGCCATCGGTCTTTTGGCGATTATTCTACAAATCAATTTAATGGGTAAGGGCAATTTAGCCCCAACCTCTGCTTTAGATCAATTGCAAAACTACGTACTTGGTGGTATTATCGGTGCCATTATTTACAATGATCAAATTGGCATTTTACAGTTTATGTTAGTTCTTATTTTATGGACTATCCTCGTAATGACTCTTAAGTTTTTAAAAGGGAATCTTCGTATTTTTAAAGCAATTCTTGATGGTCATCCCGTTATAGTAATCGAAAAAGGTCATATTCTAACAGAAGAATGTATGCGTTATGGTATACAAGCGGCTGAACTTAAATTAAAACTTCGTGCTGCAGGTGTTCAATATGTTACGGATGTTAAGCGTGCCGTATTGGAGCAAAACGGTCAGCTCAACGTGGTTCAATTTGGTGAAGATAATATCCGATTTGATCTTATCGATGATGGTCAAATTAATCAGTTTACCCTCGATGTAATTGAAAAAGATAGAGAGTGGCTTGAACAAGAAATCCAAGCTCAAGGATACTCTGTTAAGGATATATATATTGCAGAATATAAAGATGGTAAAGTTGTTGTATATCCTTATGATAAAAGAGAGAGACCTAATTTAGTAAGCTCTATAAAAAATAAGACTAAGAGCAAATTAAAGCCTTAATATATAGCTTGGAATATGAAACGTATAAATCTATTAACATTTTAATAATAGATACATAGTATTTAGTTTTTATTAAGCCCACTATTCGTAGTGGGCTTATATAGAAAGGAAATTAGTGAATCGTAAAGATTTAATTGATCGATTACAAGAATTATATAAAGATGAAGACAGTCGGGTAACAGTAAATCCTCATGCAGGACAAAAAGTAGCTATCGTTTATCCGAATACATACTTTGTGGGCATGAGTAATCTTGGTCTACACATCATTTATGAGGAAATCAACTTACGTAGTGATAGCGTATGTGAACGTATTTTCTTGCCGGAGAAAAAGGAATTGGAAGCTTACGATAAGACTAAGACTCCACTCATGAGTGTTGAAACACAAAGGCCTATGCATCAATTTGATGTAGTTGCTTTTGATGTTACCTTTGAAATGGATTATTTCCATATTCCTTTGATGTTGCGCCATGGTCGTGTACCTATTATGGGAAAAGACCGCACCGAGTTTGACCCTATCGTTATTGCAGGCGGTCCTTGTGCGACGTTCAACCCAGAGCCTTTTGCTGATTTTATTGATGCTTTCATTATCGGTGAAGGGGAAGGCCTTGTGAGCCATGTCCTCGATATCATTCGAGATGGGAAACTGGAAGGCTTGGATCGTCACGCTATTTTACGTCAATTAGCGGATGTATCGGGTGTTTACGTACCATCCCTGTATGTGCCGATTTACAATGAAGATGGTGAATTTAAAGGCTATGATATTGTCGAGGGCGTACCTAAGACGATTAAACGTCACTTTGAAATGCTCACCAGCGGTGGTGAAACGGTAGTGGCTACGAACTATACTGAATTTGGCGCTATGTATATCATAGAAGTAGCTCGTGGTTGTGGTCGTCACTGTCGCTTTTGTATGGCTGGGTATTGCTTCCGCGTACCTCGTGTACGTCCTTTGGACATTTTGAAAGAAGGCGTAGAGCGCGCAGAAAAACTAGGTAAAAAGGTAGGCCTAATGGGTGCTGCTATCTCAGACTATCCTGAGGTAGATGAACTTGTTAATTATATTCGCTCTAAAGATATGCGTTACTCTTGTGCATCCTTGCGTGCTGACTCGTTAACACAAGCCGTAGTGGATGGACTAGCAGACAGTGGACAAAAGACTATTACCATTGCACCAGAAACGGGCAGTGAACGTTTGCGTCGCGTCATTAACAAGGGTATCAGTGAAGAGCATTTACAAAATGCAGCTACCTTATCTGCAAAGTCAGGTATTCAGCATATGCGCTTATATATTATGATTGGGCTGCCAACGGAAACCGATGAAGACATTGAGGCTATTGTAGGCCTTGCGGAAAGAACGCAGGCTCATATGGCTGAGGTAGGCTGTAAAGGTCGTTTGACGCTCAGTATTAATCCGTTTATTCCTAAGCCTTTTACACCATTTCAATGGATGGCCATGGATAATCAAAAAGCGGTGGAGAAAAAATTACAATATATAAAAAAAGCATTGCAAAAGAATCGCCGCATTGAGGTTCTCGTAGAGTCCCCTAAAGAGGCATATATTCAAGGGGTTCTTGCTCGTGGAGATCGTCGTTTAGGTGCTGTTATTGCAGCGTGTGCAGCCGATCGAGGTAGTAAATCTTTTAAGTCTGAAATGAAGGCGGCTGGTCTAGATATGGACGATATGAACTATCGCGAACGCAGTTTTGATGAATTCTTGCCGTGGAGCCATTTAGACATGGGGATGCAGGAGGGCTATCTTGAAATGGAATGGCAAAGATCCCTTGATGAAGCATATACACCTTCATGTGCAGTAGGTTGTAAACGCTGTGGTGTATGTAAATAGGAGTAATAGATGAATCAATCTGTAAAACGTAAAGATGTGAAAGGTCCTCATGGTATATGGTCTTATGAGACGCCAAGCTGGAGTGAGCGATTTCCTATTGTTATGGGCGATACCTATCGTCATGGTGGCGTATCTAAACCCCCTTATGAATCATTAAATCTAGCTTTTCATGTAGGCGATGAAGCTCAGAGTGTACGAGAAAATCGAGCTATTGTTGCGAAATATTTAGGTGTTGAACCAAACCGTATTTCTTGTGGCAATCAAGTCCATGGTTTAAAGGCTGTAGAAATCACAGAAGACCTTATTGGGGCCGGTGCTTTTGGGGAAGATACGGCCATCGATGATTGTGATGCGGTATTTACAAATCTACCTCATGTGCCATTATTTCTGTTCACTGCAGATTGCGTTGGCGTAGGCATTTACGATGCCAAACATCATGCGATTGCAACGGCACATTCAGGTTGGCGTGGTGCCATTGGCCGCTTACCAGTACTTACTATTGAGGCCATGAAAGAGGCTTATGGGACCGAGTTCAAAGATTGCTATATATATCTTGGGCCTAGTATTGGACCAGAGTCCTTTGAAGTAGATGTAGAACTAGGTAAACGCTTTGAATTAGCATGGAGAGATATGACAGACCGAGATGCATCTGATGTTGTCAATTATCCTGGTGATAAATTAGATAAGGCTTATATCAATTTATGGAATTTTATTGGTGAGGATCTCGTTGTAAATGGAATTCCTCCTGAGAATATCACAATTGGTGGTACCGATAGTGTAAGTGAAGTAGACTGTTATTCCTATCGTCGAGAGGCAGGCCTAACAGGTCGCATGGCCTTATTTGCGATGTTACAAGACCGATAAAATTCGACTTTCACAGGAATCATAATAAAGTATGATATTTTATATATATACATGCTTGAATTTGTGGAAGGGATAAGCCTTAAATCATGTACATTTGACCTTAAATACTATATAATAAAATAGTCTATACAAATATATTTGATGATTATGATATATAGATTGAAGGGGGCATTCACGTGATTGAAGAATCCCTACACGCTATACAGCAGCGCATGGCCGATGCTATGGCGCGTGTTGGTCGCGTAGATACAGCATTATTAGTGGCGGTTACAAAGAACCACCCTGTGTCGGCTGTGGAAGAGGTCGCACGGCTCGGTGTCACTCATGTAGGAGAAAATCGAGTACAAGAGGCCAAAGAAAAGCAGCTAACCTATAAGGGGCCACAATTAACATGGCATTTGATTGGTCATTTACAGGTCAATAAGGTGCGCCAAGCGGTTCCTATGTTTGATTTAATTCATTCTGTGGATAGCCGTAAATTATTAGATGAAATCGAAAAGGTTGCTGCAAAGCACGATAAAATACAAGATGTATTACTGCAAGTCAATGTGGCCCGCGAAGCCTCTAAAACGGGAATGACCGTCGAAGAGTTTCCAGAAATACGAGATTATGCAAAAACATTGCCTCATGTACGCGTAAGGGGCTTGATGTGTATGGCGCCATTTTTCGATGATCCACAGGAAGCTCGTCCAATCTTTCGCGTAGCGAATGCCTTGTTTGAGGATATGAAACGCTACTTTGAAGAAGGGCAGATTCAATATTTATCTATGGGGATGACTCATGACTTTGAGGTCGCTTTGGAAGAAGGGGCTAACATCGTTCGTGTAGGCACAGCAATTTTTGGGGAACGTGTATATTATTAAGGTTCGGGTTACCTGATAATCGGAAGCGTTAATTGTATTAGGAGGAAATCCAAATGGCATTGGGAGATTATTTAGACAAAGCAAAAAACTTATTCTTAGGCAGAACTGATGATGACTATGAATATGATGATTACGAATACGAAGATGAAGAGGAATACGAAGCTGAACCTACCCCAGTAGCAACAGCGGCTCCCGTGTCCGGCGCATCTGAATTTCATCCACGCAAGGTAGGAGGCCAATCTACGATGACACAACGTCCAACAGCTATGAAAGTAGTTGTAATTGAACCAAAAGTATTTGAAGATTCTGAAAATATTACACATCAATTGCGCGACATGCGTCCTGTATTGATTAATTTTGAAAATACAGACCCTCATGAAGCAGCTCGTATTGTAGATTTCGTATCTGGTGCGACCTATGCATTGGATGGCAAATTGGAAAAAGTAGGTAAAGACATTTTCATGTGTGTACCTGTAAATATTTCCATTGATTATAATGACAATGAAAGCAACACAACTGAGCAAAACGAATATTCTTGGGAAAACAAATAATCTCTCTATAAATGGTGGTGATAACTATGTTAGGTAAAACCCTATGTATAGGCGTTGGCTCAATGGGGGGCGCTCTATTGCGCGGTGCATTACAGTATGGTGTGTTGAAAGCCTGTGATACACACATTCTAGTGCGTCGCGAAGAACAATGTAAGGCTCTTGCAGAGGAGCTTGGTGTAGTAGGTTTTACTACATTGCCTAATGTAAACGAGTACAACACTATTCTATTGGCTGTAAAACCACAAGTGTTACCATCTGTATTAGAGACTTTAAAAGAAGTACCTTATGGGACTGTTATGATTTCTGTTGCCGCAGGTGTCACCTTAGATACTCTTGATGCGGCTATTCCACAAGCTAACTGGTTTAGAGCTATGCCAAATACACCGGCTTCTATCGGTGCTGGCATGACGGCACTTGCTGGAGATGATGTGAATACTGACCTAGGTCTTACTGTACAAGCCTTATTTGAGGCTGTAGGTGAGGTAGCAGTGGTGAGCGAAGCCGATTTAGATCGCTTAGGCGCACTATCTGGCGCGGGCCCTGGCTATATGTTCGTTATCCTTGATGCTTTAGCTGATGCAGGCGTTCGTATTGGTTTACCACGTCAGCTAGCCATAAGGGCAGCTGCTCAAACGATGTACGGTGCTGGTAAGATGGCTCTTGAAAGTGGCAATCATCCAGCAGTACTACGAGATCAAGTGACCAGCCCCGGTGGCACCACCATTGCTGGTATTGGTGCCATGGAAAAAGGTGGACTTCGCAGTGCTCTCCAAGATGGCGTAGTAGCATGTCTTTCTCGGTCGAATGAATTGGGGAAATAATTTTGGCAGATACTAGTAAATTAATACGATATTTCGAGGCCAGTGGCAGCGGTGAGGAAGCTCGTCGCATGCTTGACTTGGCTGAGCAGGTTGTTAAAGGTCGCCCCTATCGTGTGGCGGATTTTACGAGTCCTGCAGGCCTTGTTATTGCAGATGCTATCAAGGCTAATTACCCACAGTTAACTGTTAAAACTGACGGTGGCTATGAAGGGGCGGAACGTATCCGTATCGCCTTTGTAGATAGCGACTTTAACGGTACCGTGGACATGGGCATTCGCGCCCTTAAGGTGAATTGGGACCCACGGTTCCGATTGCTTACCCATCGCGATGTGCTGGGCTCCTTGATGGGCCTTGGCATTGATCGCTCCAAATTTGGGGACGTTATCGTCCAGCAAGGGGGCGCTCAGATTATGGTGGATGAAAGCGTGGCTGATTTCGTAATTCAAAACTTTACGAAAATTGCTATGGTTTCTGTATCTGTAGAGGCTATTGAGTTATCAGATATTGCACCAAAAGAAGAAAAAATTAAAGAAGTCCGCACTACAGTCGTTTCCTTGCGCTTAGATGCGGTAGCAAGCTCTGGATTTAGTGTATCTCGCACTAAATTGGTGAGTGCTATCAATGCGGGCTTATTACAAGTAAACTGGCAACCAGCTAAGGGGGCATCCCAAGAGGTTAAAGAAGGGGATGTCATTTCCATGCGTGGTCGTGGCCGAATGAAGGTAGAAGCTATTACAGGTACCTCTCGTAAAGGGCGTATCGGCGTATATCTGAAACGATTTATGTAGGCAGTTGAAAATCGGCTTGACCATCAAGCCGATTTTTTTGTATATAGTAGGACAGCCATGGTATCCATAACATTTCAACCTACAACTGAAAATATAATCCTATTCGTAGGCGGCGGAGAAGTAGCGGAACGACGGATGCAGCTTTTTATTGAGGAGCCTTGCCAAATTGTCGTTATTGCTCCAACTGTGACGGATACGATTAGCCAATGGGCAAAGGAAAATCGTATCACTTGGTGTGATCGGGCTTTCACAATGGATGACGAAGAGCATATTATTTCGAGTAGTTTGCTGTTTATCTGCACAGATAATCATGAATTAAACGATACCTTGTATGAGCTAGGAAAAAAACATCGCGTGTGGACCAACCGCAGTGATGATCCGAGCGCGTGTAGCTTTACTGTGCCGTCATCCCTTGAACTCGGCGATCTTCATATTGCTATTAGTGCCAATAATGTAGGACCTCGTATCAATCGTCTCGTACGACAAGATATGATGAATCGTTATGGTCAGTTGCAAAAGGCTATGCCTAGACTTAAAATATTTAGAGAAGAAGTAAAGTTACTGCTTCCTACTCCAGAGGCTCGACAGAAATTTTGGCGAGACAATCTGACGGTAGAAACATTTGAAGCCATTCTCAAGGGAGATTGGATGATTATAGAGGAGAAACTTAACCATGCAATTAGTGGTATTAGGTCTAAATCATAGAAGTGCCGCTGTAGAGGTGCGTGAACGTTTCTCGTTTGATAAAGACGAGGTAGTTGCCGCACTAAACCGCCTCTATGAATTTGACTGTATCTCAGAATGCGTTATATTATCCACCTGTAATAGAACGGAAATTTATGCTGCTTTAGAAGGTGTAGAATTCCCGAAGGATTACATGTTGGCAGTGTTAAAAGATTTAAAAAGAGCAGATCATATCGATGCAGATGCATTCTTCTTCTACGAAGAACGAGATTGTATTGAGCATCTATTCCGTGTTTCTGCTAGTCTTGATTCCCTTGTGTTAGGGGAAGGCCAAATCTTGAGCCAATTAAAAGGGGCTTATATTCAGGCTTATAGCGCAGGCTGTACGGGAACAATTTTTAATATTTTATTCCAACGGGCTATTAGCGTTGGTAAAAAGGTACGTACTAATACGGGCATTGCTAATACGCCTGTATCTGTTAGTTACACGGCGGTCAATCTTGCGGAGGACAGTTTAGATAAGCCATTATCCGAAGCCACAGTACTTATTTTGGGTGCTGGTACGATGAGTGAATTGACAGCTACTCATTTACAAGCGAAGGGTGTAAAAACGATTTTCGTATCTAATAGAACCTTTGCTAAGGCTGAAATGTTAGCGGAACGCTTTAATGGTAAAGCTGTTAAGCTCGATAACTTTGTAGACTATGCTAAAGATGCGGATATTCTTATCACATCTACAGGGGCACCGCATTATATTATTACTGAAAAAGAAGCGAAGAAAATTACGACTCTTCGCAAGGGTGAACCAATCGTTATGATCGATATAGCGGTACCTCGTGATATCGATCCTGCGGTGGCAGATTTGGACGGTATTTACCTATTTAATATTGACTCTCTTGAAAGTGTAGTAGAAGAAAATAAGGCGCAGCGCGAAGAAGAAGCTCGTCGTGCGGAGCCTATTATTCATGATGCTATTGAAGAGTTATTGGATAAGTTGAGCTATTTAACAGTGCGTCCGATGATGGCATTGCTTACAGAAAAAGCGGAGCGTATTCGCCGTCGTGAATTACATCGCGCATTAGCTAAATTACCAGATATTTCCGATAAAGAGCGCCGTGTTATGGACTCGATGAGTCGCATGATCATTCGCAAAATGTTGCGTGAACCGATGATTCACTTCAACGAAATTGCTGGTACAGAGGAAGAAGGCTTGTACTGGGACTTATTCAAAGATATGTTTAATCTTGAGAAAGAAGGCTAATGCCATGAGAGATCATATTCGAATCGGCACGCGAAAAAGTGCCCTTGCCCTATGGCAGGCTGAACATATTAGTGCAGAATTACAACGTCTGTACCCCAATATTACGGTAGAGCTAGTTCACTTTAATACAAAGGGTGACCGTATTTTAGAGAAACCACTGGCTCAAGTTGGTGGTAAAGGTTTATTTACTGCTGAATTAGAAGAGGCTATGCATGCAGGCGACATCGACATCGCCGTACATAGCTTAAAGGATATGCCTACAGAGTTGCCAGAAGGCCTTACTCTTGGTGCCATCTCCGCTCGTGAAGTGCCTTATGATGCACTAGTGAGTCCCGTGTATAAAACACTGGACAAATTGCCACAAGGCGCTCGCGTTGGCACTAGTAGTTTACGCCGGCAAGCACAGCTATTACATGTCCGACCTGACCTAAAGGTAGAGGTTATTCGCGGTAATGTGCAGACTCGTTTGAGCAAAATTGAAACGGAAAAGCTAGACGGTGTTATCTTGGCTCAAGCAGGCCTTAAGCGATTGGGGTTAGAAGACCAAATTACACAAGTCTTCAAGGCCGACGAAATGATTCCTGCCGTTGGACAAGGGGCACTCGCTATCGAGTGTCGTGCCGACGATACGGAGATGCTTGACATGTTGGATCCTATCAACGATGAAGCAACGCGTTATGCCGTTGAAGGGGAGCGTAGTTTCTTGCGTCAATTAAATGGTGGTTGTCAAGTGCCAATGGGCGTACATGGCACCATCAATAAAGGTCAATTGACTTTAAAGGCTATGATTGCATCCCTCGATGGAAAAACTGTGTACGAAGGGGAAATCTCTGGTCCCGCTAAAAAAGGCGAGATCCTTGGTAAAAATCTTGCAAAAGCCTTATATGAAGAAGGGGGCAAACGTATTGTGGATGCTCTCATAGAGGAAGGAATCATAAAATGACAGGTATGGTATATCTAATCGGTGCAGGCCCTGGCGATGTTAAACTCATCACTGTAAAAGGCCGTGAATGCATCGAAAAAGCAGATGTAATTGTATATGATTATTTAGCGGATGCTCATCTGTTAGAGTGGGCGCGCCCAGATGCAGAATTAATTTACGCTGGTAAGCAGTGTAAAGAGCACACAATGCATCAATGGGAAATCAATGAGCTATTAGTCCAAAAAGGTAAAGAAGGCAAAATCGTAGCTCGCCTAAAAGGCGGCGACCCGCTCGTATTCGGCCGTGGTGGTGAAGAAGCGATGGCTCTTGGCGAAGCAGGTGTGCCTTTTGAGTTCGTACCAGGTGTAACATCTCCAATCGCAGCGCCTGCTTATGCGGGTATCCCTGTAACACAACGTGCTATGGCTACATCCTTTGCGGTGGTAACAGGTCATGAAGATCCTACAAAAGCAGTATCTGGCATCCATTGGGAAGGCCTTGCTACGGCGGTAGATACACTTTGCTTTGTAATGGGTGTTGGTAACTTGCCTGTCATTGCGGAAAAATTGATGGCTCATGGGCGAGCAGCCTCTACACCAGTAGCGCTTGTTCGGTGGGGAACAAAAACAGTACAAGAGGTATTAGTTTCTACCCTTGAACATGTCGTTGAAGATGTAGCAAAGGCTCAATTGAAAGCACCAGCTATCATCGTAGTAGGTGATGTTGTCAACCTTCGTGAAAAATTACAATGGTTCGATAATAAACCTTTATTCGGCAAAACTGTCGTAGTCACACGCGCTCGCTCCCAAGCAAGTGCATTCCGCGAAAAATTAGCGGCTCAAGGTGCTAATGTAGTGGAAGCAGCAGCCATAAAAACATCTCCATTGGATTTGTTTGAGGAAGATAAACGCATTATCAACAATACAAAAGAATACCAATGCATCGTATTCACATCTGGTGAAGGGGTTCGCTACTTCTTTGATGCTCTATATAAAGAAGGCAAAGATACACGTGCTTTAGGTAATTCTAAAGTGGCGGCTATCGGCTGTGCTACGGCTCGTGAACTTCAAAAATATGGCATCGTACCGGATATCATTCCTGTAGACTATAAGGCTGAATCTGCTGTAGAGGCTCTTGAAGAAGAACTCAATGCAGGGGATTCTGTACTGTTGATTCAACCAAAGGTAGCACGCGATGTGATTCCACGTTGCTTGCGTCACCGCGATATGAATGTAGATATCTTGCGTTTATACGAAACTACACAAGATACATCTCAACAAGAAGCATTAGTAACAGCGTTAACAGAAGGCAATGTAGATTATATTACCTTCACAAGCTCCTCTACTGTAACAAATACAATCCAATTATTGGGCGACAATGCACTAGAGCTATTAGGCAAAACTAAAGTGGCTTGCATCGGTCCAATTACGGCTGCTACGGCTATGAGTGCAGGTCTTAAACCGGCTATCATCAGCGATGTATATACAACAGATGGCTTAGTAAATGCTATTGTAAAAGACATTTAGGAGGATTACATGTACGATTTAACATACCGTCCTCGCCGCTTGCGTATCAATCCAGAAATGCGTGATTTGGTACGCGAAACGACACTCGACGTAACTGATTTGATTTATCCATTATTTATCGTGCCTGGTGAAGGTATCAAAAAAGAAATCGACACATTGCCAGGTCAATATCACTTGTCTGTTGATGAGGCTGTGAAAGTAGCTCAAGAGGCTTATGATCTTGGTGTGCGTGGTGTAGAAATCTTTGGTATTCCTACATATAAAGATGAGCAAGGTTCCTCTGCTTGGGATATGTCCCAACCAGTACAACAAGCCATCAAAGCCATCCGCGAAGCCGTGCCAAATCTTTTGGTTATTTCTGATGTATGCTTGTGCCAATATACCTCTACCGGTCACTGTGGCATGATTGATGACCATGAAATCTTGAACGACGAAACATTACCATTGCTTTGTAAAGTTGCGGTAAGCCAAGCAGAAGCTGGTGCACATATGGTGGCTCCATCCGATATGATGGACGGTCGCGTAGGTGCTATTCGTGAAGCCCTTGATGCGGCAGGTTATACCAATGTATCCATCATGAGTTATGCAGCAAAATATGCATCTGCTTACTATGGGCCGTTCCGCGGAGCTGTTAATTCTGCGCCAAAATTTGGTGACCGCAAATCTTATCAAATGGACCCGGCTAATCGTTTAGAAGCTTTCAGAGAAATCGAACTCGACATCGCTGAAGGTGCAGATATTATCATGATTAAACCGGCCTTGTCCTACTTGGACATCGTTCGTGAAACGCGTGACCGCTATGAATTGCCTGTGGCGGTATACAATGTATCCGGCGAATATGCGATGGTTAAATCTGCTGCTGCGGCTGGTCTCATCGACGAAGAACGTCTCGTTATGGAAACAATGCTGTCTATGAAGCGTGCTGGTGCTAAAATCATCATTACGTACCATGCCTTAGATATTGCTAAATGGTTACAACAATAAGGAGGAACTATGTTCCAACTCGGTAAATCTGAAAAGGCCTTTAACGAGGCTAAACGTTATATGCCAGGCGGCGTAAATAGCCCTGTTCGCTCTTATCGCAGCGTAGGCTCTAACCCTCCGTTTATTAGCAGCGCCAGTGGCAGCCGCATTTATGATATCGATAACAACGAATACATCGACTATGTGTTGAGCTGGGGTCCTATGATTTTGGGCCATGCGAATCCTGAAGTTATTGCTAGTTTGCAAGAGGCGATTCCTCGTGGTACTAGCTATGGTGCGCCTACACTACTAGAAACAGAATTGGCTAAAAAGATACAAGCCTTCATGCCATCTATGGAGGTTATCCGCCTCGTAAACTCTGGTACAGAGGCTACCATGAGTGCCTTGCGCGTAGCTCGTGGCTATACTGGTCGCGATCGTATCGTAAAATTTGTAGGCTGTTACCATGGTCATAGTGATGCGCTCTTGGTGAAAGCTGGCTCTGGCCTTGCTACTTTTGGCGTGCCGGATAGCCCTGGCGTTCCTCAAGGCGTAGCAGAGAATACCATAACATTGCCGTACAATGATTCTGATGCGGTTCGTAAATTATTTGACGAGATCGGCGATACTATTGCGGCTATCATCGTGGAACCTGTAGCAGGTAATATGGGCTGTGTGCCTCCAGTACCAAGTTTCCTCGAAACCTTGCGCGAAGTAACTAAGGCTCACGGTGCTGTACTGATTTTTGACGAAGTTATGTGTGGCTTCCGCGCTAGTAGTGGCGGTGCTCAAAAACGTTACAAGATTAAACCAGATCTTACATGCCTTGGTAAAATCGTTGGCGGTGGCATGCCACTTGCCGTGTTTGGTGGCTCTCGCGAGATTATGAACCAAATTGCACCAGCTGGTCCTATCTACCAAGCTGGTACATTGAGTGGTAACCCAATTGCCGTTACCTCTGGTTTGGCAACGCTTTCCATTCTGCAACGTGATCCAACGGTGTTTAAACAAGTAGAAGATACGACGATTGCCCTTTGTGAAGGCTTTGAAAGATTGGCGGCACAATATAATGTGCCTGTTGTAGTACAACGTGTAGGCTCTATGTTCACCATCTTCTTTACTGACAAACCAGTTAAGAACTTTGATGATGCTGCAGCGTGCAACGAAGAACAATTTAAGATGTTCTTCCATCATAACTTGAGCCATGGTATTTACTATGCGCCAAGCCCTTATGAAAGTAATTTCGTATCTATCTGCCATAAGAGCGGTGAAGTGGAACGCACATTAGCCGTTGCTGATGAAGCTTTCAAAAAAATCAGTGATACATTATTATAAAAGTATATAGTTTGTAGTTGTTTATGTATCGATACAGGTGATGAACATGCAGTTTTACAAGAACTTAAAGCGTGCTCGCGTGCGCATGGGCAAAAGCCAAATCGAAGTAGCAAAGGCCGTAGGTATCAGTAATGCGGCGCTTTCAAATTACGAAACAGGGTATCGCGAACCAGATTTAGATACACTCTGTGCTCTGTCTCGCTATTATGGATTGACCTTGGATGAGCTGTTGGATGTAAATGGAGAAGAACACGAGCCCATCTATGATCTCAGTCCTGTACTAAAAAATAAATACATCGCCTATAAAGGTGAAGTATTCGAGTTGAAAGACTCACAAAAACGTGCGCTCTTGCGCGAGCTCGACAATCTGTTTACTAAATTTGAGAAATCAAAAGTAGAAGATAAGGACAGCAAGCCAAAGACGTACAAACATGGGAACCCTCATATCAATCGGGCTGGCCTAGCTAGCAGTGCGGGTAGTTTAGCGGCACGACGAAATATAAAGTAGTTTAATATACTAACATTGTAGATTGAGTGAGACATGTTTATTTGAACAATTTAATTAACTTAATTATAAAAAGTACCATCTATTTGGGGAGCTAAACGACACATAAGTCGTCCCTTGATAGATGGTACTTTTTTTGCCGCAACATAACAAAATATTCGTTGGTGGTATACGCTAGTTTAACATATAATTGAATTATAGAAGGGGAATAAATATTTATTAATTAGATATGATATTTGATATTATTAAAAGATGTTGGTGTTTTGTATGAAGCTATTTGATTATATAGCTTAGGTAGTTTGGTATGAAAAAAATTTGTTCTTTAATACTGATTGTTATAGCAATTATTAGTACCACTATTTATCAGTATTATTATCACGATGGTTCTCCTAATAATATAGTTATTCTGGATGAGTCCCATGAATTAGTAGATACATCAATTAAAGAAACCGTCTCTAGTCGTATTTTAGCCGTATATCTTGATGAGCCTTACTATTATTATTTAGGCTATGATGGAATCGGTCGATATGATATTAGAAATCACATGTTAGATGTTCTAGAATTTGAAATTTACGGTGATGAGACTGGCAAGCATAAAATTAATTATTCAAGATCTAAGATGATTGTTAATAAGAAATCTAAGTTAGAAGCTTTTTCAAAAGAGACTTTAGATAACTTTGAAAAAATGCTGATGAACTCAGAACGTGGTGCTAAATATTATAATAAACGATGGTATCATTCAGGCTATGAAGCCACATTTCTCGACTTAGATAAGCATCTAATTATTACAAATGACGTAAGAGGAATAAAAGAGACTCCTACTAAAATCTTAATATTTAATGTTAGTGGTTTTATTATCATTGATAAAGAAACAAATAATATACAAGTATATTTTGATGAAAGTATTGCTGGTAAAAAGGTTAGAGACTCTTTAATTACTATGTTGAAATATAACTATGGCGATTATCTAACCATATTAAATAGTCTTGATGAAATTGGGAAAGACGAACGGACCATCTTGTTACAATTAAGAGATAATTATGTTAATAAAAAGTAGTAATATATTATATTTATATTCATAATATTGTGTAGTAAAAATTGAGAGTACTTTAACGAGTTGATTTGATGGAGTTGTTAGTTTTGAAAAAGATAGGAATGTAAATATTCTATTTAGTATGTATTATCTTAATTATAAGGAGATTTAGTAGATCGATGGAGTTCTTTGATTCTTTTTTGAATTTATATGATACAAATTATGAGGTTAAAGGTACAATTCAGGCTATAGGATTTTTAATTGCATTTATTTGTATTCCTGAGTTGATTGGTAATCATGATAGTATAGAATCTTTTACTTCAGCTAAGCCTATAGTGAGATGTGTAGTAAGGATTATTTTGAGTATCTTCTTATTTTTTGCAATATTTACTTTGTTGGGTTTGCTGATGGATAATGGACTATTATAATTCACTAAGTAAAACGGGTTAATGATGAACGTATAGATTTTAAGCTAGAATAAATTAGTGGATAGAGGTATAAATATGATCTATTTTAAAAGTAAAAAAAGCTTAGATACATTTTTAATGGTCTTTATATTGGGCGCTGTTAAGGCATATAGACGAAATTATATTGACTTGACCATTTTAGAATATTACATATTTAGTATGTTAATTCGATTAATGTGTAGAAAAGCACATCTGTCCGATAAACTGTTAAATATAATTGGTGATGGGATGAGTTTAGAGGATGTTGATGAGTGGATGGCTCGTAGAATCCCTATACCAGCATTAAATGATACGTTAGATGATATTGAATGCAGTAGTTGGATTGCTTTAATAGAACGGGAGTTAGAGGGTAATACTTTATCTGAAGTGTTAAAGATTTCTACACATGATGAAAAGAAGTTCGGTATCTATTTCTTTACCGATTATGTAGAGGAGATATTTTGGGCGTTGTTTTTGTTAGGATTGTATGAAGTCTTACAAAAATCTGAATTCATTTCTGAATCAATCTTAAGTTGTATTAAACAGACCTATTTGTCTGAAATATATACGTGTGAACGTATTCAGAATGAAGATCTTCAAGCATGTATTTCCAATTTACAGGAGATAGCGGATACTAATATATCCGGGCAATTAAGTAAAGATTTAATTACTATGAAAGCAAAATTAGCATCATTACAGATATTATTACCATTTTATGATGTGAGTTTTGACAAGTTAAAAACAGGCATTGATTTAAAAGCTACTAAAGGGATGTTTTGGCAGATTAAAGTTTCAGGGGAGTTTATAGACTTAGGATTATAGATTCTAGAAGATTTTTAAGTTGTATATATACTTATGATTATTATTTAAGAAAACTAAGCTAGAAGACTTTTCAAAAGAGGCTTTATATAACGTTAGAAAAATGCTAATGAACTCAGACCATGATGCTAAATACTAACAATAATCGCTGGTATTATTTAGGTTATGACCTAACATTTCTTGATTTAGATAAACATCGAATCATTACTAATGATGATGTAAGAGGAATAGAAGATTTTCTGACGAAATTCCTAATAATTAATGTGAGGATATATGGATATATATATTAATAAAATAAGAGATATACTTATTGATTGTATGCCAATACATTGGTATAAGTGTTATTTGTTTTTTGAATGTACAGAATCAGGTATGAGTTCGGCTTGTTATTATGTAAAAACCCCGGCTGGTTCAATCATTAGTTATGGAGATTTGCTATATAATTGCAGTGATGAAAAAGTAAAATCTATAAAAGCTGGAACTAGTGAGATTTTAACGTATGTACGTTTACTTCATGAAGCCTCTACAGAACAATGGACGTGGGGAACAATGTATATTTCACGCGATGATTATGAGCCACATTGTGAATTTCATAATGACCCTGTAACTGACGATTGCTGGCTCCAAAATAGATATAAGTGGGTATATAAAAACTTTGGTGTTTTGGAAAATGAAGATGAATTTGATCCGGATGTATATAAAGAAATGCTAAAAGGTCCACGAGGTGTTTTATTATTGGAAGATATGGAATCTCGTGTATTAGCAAAAAATTATACTGCCATTGATAAGGCATTTAAGTTAAAGCATAAAAGCTTAGAATCGGAACTTGAAAAACATTATAATAAAGTAGCCAAAAGTATATACAAGTTAACGCCTCTAAATTGGCATCGTGCTAAATTACACTTTGATATGAATGTTAATAATTCCTCTGTAGAGCTTTTGGTTTATAAAACTGAGGATGATTCATATATTACAAAGTATGTAGAAAATAATGATGAAGAGCCGGCTATTATTTCGGAAGTTATGTATAATTTAAAGAATGAAATTTTATCAATGATTGAGACTTTTAAATTCTATAATCAAAATCCGTTCTCTGGATTAATATTTATATTAACAGCTAATGGTGAAGTATCTTTAGAATTATCTTACTCAGATTAGTAGGTTAGTATTACATACTATTATAATGACACCTATACCACCAACAAGGGCTTGGTATAGGTGTCATTTTTATATTACAAAATGATAAAAAATCATTATTACTTAAAATCTAAGTAGTTCTATTAAAATCACCAGATTTCTAAGTTTTTATGAGTGTTTTATGATAAAATAAAAGATATGAATATCTCAACAACTAGATTTATTATTTATAATAGAGATATTATTGAGTATAAGATGACGTGAGTTTATGGAGAAATATTACTAATATACAAATATGAATAAAATAATTGTTTTTATTAAAGGTCTACTGCAGTTATCCACGATATTGGTAGGTATATTTGGTCTATTTCTCTTTATAGGTGGGGGTTGGTTATATCATGATTTACAGTATCGGTATGTAGTTGATAGCAGATACAATACAATTTTTGATAAGGCCAACAGTGTATATCTCATTAATAAAGGTATTTCGATGGATATTATTAATGATAAAATTTATGCGATGAATGATGATGTCTATGTTATTATTAATCAAGAGAGCAATACAATTATTGTATATTATTTAAATCCAGAAGATGTTGAAATTATAAATAATTTTACAAGATTACAACAATGGTATTACGGTGATAATATGATATTACAACCGATTGAAAGTTTAGGTCCATCTGAAACATTTGATATATATAAGAAATTGTCAGAAGCGCCTGGAAGGTTTCAATCACAAGGTAGCCGAATTTCTTTTTAATAGCAGTATAATTTTAGATTCCAAGTTCTAATAACGTAGTTAGGACTTGGAATCTTTTATTATTTTTTGATCAGTTTAAGCGGTAGTTATTAAATATAAAACTTCTTAATTAAAGAGGAGTATTATGTTACTTATATTAAATAAGTCCTATTAAAATTACCGGAATTTTATGATTTTATGAGTGTCTTATGATAAAATAGATGCTGCATTTGGTAATGCTAAAGCTGCATTCGGAAAATTAAAGATTGGTGTTAGAATGACAAAAATTTCTGAAGATAAAGTTCATGTGGTTGGGCAAGCAAAAGATTTATATAATTTTGAATGGCTTCCTGATTACGATAATAAAATCGGATCTATTCCTCCGGCAGAGCTTTCTACTGCGTATATAGATAAACTATGGTCTATGGTAATGAGTGCATCAAAGGAGAGTGCATTAATTGCTGCAGCTAATATTGCATATTTAGAACAGAGAGCTAGAATTATAAAGCCTTTTAAATATGGAATTCAAATTGATACTGTTATTTAAGCTGAAGTGAGAGCATAGTAGAGATGAAATATATATTAATTATTTTGGTAAGTATTTTGAGTTTAGCAGTATGCTCAATAATCTATATTGGTGAATCTAATTCATATAAATATGAACCTCGTTATTTTTTGGGATATTCCAAGGGTGAAAATTATATATTGGATAATAAAACTGGGTCCACATTAGAATATAATGGATACTCTTACGAATCACAATTAAACTATCTATATAGTTATGGAAAAACAGGTTTTCTAAAAATTGATTTAAATTTAGATCAAATATACTATTTATTTGATGAGGAAACCGATGAAAATTATAAAAAATATACTTTAAACAACTATTTGATAGAGAAAAAAGAGCTAGAAAAAGAACAGAAACCAATTCACATACATATTTTATCTAGTAAGGCAGACCTAACTTCTGAGGAACAGGATATTTATAATCGGTTGAAAGATAAGAAGATGAGATATCCTAATCGTTCTATTATTGTTAAAGTAAAATAATATGCTTAATATTTTGGTGATTTGGATGCTTCGTAAGACAAGCTTGTGATGTATTTATTAAGACTTTTCTATACTAATAAATAATTTGATATTACAGATTATTTTAATGACACCTATACCACCCATAAGGGCTTGGTATAGGTGTCATTTTTATATTACAAAATAGTAAAAAATCAGAATTACTTAAAATCTAAGTCATTCTATTAAAATCACTAGAATTTTACGATTTTATGAGTGTTTTATGATAAAATAAAAGGTATGAATACTTCAACAACTAGGTCTATTACCTATAATGGCGACAGAATTGAATATGAGTTAACCATCAAGCGTGTGAAGAACATGAACATGCGCATTACCAGGGATGGTGTGATCCATGTGTCGGCGAATGGGTACATACCGGATTATGTGGTGGATAAATTTGTCATCGAAAATATGCCCTCCATTGAGCGGGCTCGTTACAAGATTGATGCATTGAATGCCAAGTGCGTTGAGGCGTTGCAGTATGTGAATGGTGAAAGCTTATCAATTCTTGGTATTCTCGTTACCTTACGCCTAGTTGAGCAGGATGGAAAGCCTCATATCGGCTTTGACGGAAAAGCCATCCTTACCATGGTAGTACCTCGTGGTACGACCTTTGAAGCAAAGCATAAATTAATGCAAAGTTATTGGCGTAATTTAGGGGAGAAGGTCTTTGTCCACTGGGCGAAGGTCGTATATCAGCGCTTTCACAAGCAAGGTATTGATGTACCTATGCCAACCATAAAGCAGCAGCGCATGAAGAGCCGTTGGGGTTCTTGTACGCCTGCAAAGCAGCTCATTAAGATGAATACCCGCTTATTAGAGGGGCCACAGGCGTATATTGAATACGTTATGGTTCATGAGTTTGCCCATTTTAAATATTTAGACCATTCCAAGAACTTTCACAATCTCGTGGCACAGTTTTTGCCAGATTGGAAGGTCCGCAAGAAGTCATTGAACGTGTATTTTGCTCATCGCCCTTAAAGGAGGTGTACCATGCAGCCATTTGTACATTTACATAGTCATACAGAATTTAGTTTGCTGGACGGCATCAGTCGTTTGCCTGACATGGTACGTCGTGCGAAGGAGTTAAATCAGCCGGCCCTTGCCATTACAGACCACGGCAATATGTACGCCGCCATTTATTTCTATAAAGAGTGTATGGCCCAAGGCATTAAGCCTATCATTGGTTGTGAAGTATATGTAACGGAAAATAGCCGATTCGATCGTCCAGAAGGTCGCAGCCGTGAAAGACTAAAACATCTTATCTTGTTGGCTGAGACCATGGAAGGGTATCGTAATCTCGTTAAAATCGTATCTAAAGCATCTACAGAAGGTATGTTGTATCGTCCTCGTGCAGATCGTGATTTATTGCGCCAATACAGCAAGGGTATAATTGCCCTTAGTGCTTGTATTCAAGGAGAAATCCCTCAGTATATCTTGCAAGATAATATGGAGGGCGCGAAGCGTTCCATCGAATGGTATATTGAGACGTACGGGAAAGACAATTTCTTCTTGGAAATCCAAAATCACGGGTTACCAGAAGAAGCAAAGGCACAAGAGGAGCTCATTAAGCTCAGCAAGGAATACGGTCTTGGCATCGTAGCGTCTAATGACTTCCACTATGTCTTAAAAGAGGATGCAGACGCTCAGGATATTAAGGTTTGTATTTCTACAGGCCGCCGCCGTGCCGAAGTGGACCGCTTAAAGTTCCCTAATGATGAGTTCTATTTGAAATCCGGGGATGAGATGGCGCAGTTGTTCTCTCATATTCCTGGGGCCATTGAAAACACATTAAAAATTGCAGAGCGCTGTAACGTAGAATTCAACTTCGACGAACATCACTTGCCTCACTTTGATGTGCCCGAAGGGGAAACGTCTAAAACGTATTTACGTAAGGTTTGTGAACGAGAAATTCCACGCCTTTATGGTGAAACGTCTGAAGAGTTACAAAAGCGTCTCGACTACGAGTTAGATGTTATCGGTACGATGGGGTTTGAGGATTACTTCCTCATCGTGTGGGATTATGTGCGGTATGCCCGTGAGCACGATATCTTAGTAGGACCAGGCCGTGGTTCTGCGGCAGGTTCTGTAGTAGCGTACCTTTTAGGTATTACAGGTCTTGATCCATTAAAATACGATTTGCTTTTTGAACGGTTCTTAAATCCAGAGCGGGTAAGCATGCCTGATATCGATATTGACTTCTGCTATGAAAAACGTGGTCAAGCCATTGAATATGTGACGAGAAAATACGGTCAAGCTCGCGTATCTCAGATTATTACCTTTGGTACAGAGGCGGCTCGTGCCGTAATTCGTGACGTAGGTCGCGTGCTCGACTTACCTCTGGCTGAAGTGAACCGCATCGCTAAGATGATTCCCAACGAACTGGGGATTACCTTAGATAAGGCTCTACAAGGAAAAGAGCTAAAAGCTTTATACGAAACCGATCCAAATGTAAAAGAGTTATTCGACTTTGGTAAAAAGCTAGAAGGGATAGCGCGAAATTCGTCCACGCATGCGGCGGGCGTCGTAATTTCTGCAGATCCTCTCGATGACCATGTGCCGGTACAAAATGCCAACGATGAAGGCTTTGTAACGCAGTATGATAAGGATAATATCGAGGAATTGGGCCTCCTAAAAATGGACTTCTTGGGCCTCCGTACTTTGACGGTTATGGGGGATGCTTTAAAACTCATCAAGGCGAACCGTGGTATTGACCTAGACTTAGACGCCATTCCGCTCGATGATGCGGCGGCTTGTGAGCTTCTCACCAAGGGTGACACATCTGGTGTATTCCAACTTGAGTCGGAAGGTATCACTAAGCTCGTTATGGACCTTAAGCCTGAGCATTTTGAAGACTTAATTCCATTGGTAGCCTTGTATCGTCCAGGCCCATTAGGCTCTGGGATGGTGGCGGACTTTATCGACCGCCGTCATGGTAAAAAAGAGGTTACTTATTTACATCCTATTTTGGAACCTATCTTGAAAGATACCTTTGGTGTAATCTTATACCAAGAACAGGTTATGCAGATTGCGTCCGCCATGGGGGGCTTCTCCCTTGGTCAAGCGGATTTGATGCGCCGTGCCATGGGTAAGAAAAAGGAATCTGTTCTAAAGGCGCAACGGGAGTCCTTTATTCAAGGCTCCGTAGCAAACGGTATTACTGAATCCGTTGCGAATGAAGTATTCGACTTGCTCGTATACTTCGCTGGCTACGGCTTTAATAAATCACATAGTGCGGCTTATGCGTATATCGCGTACCAGACAGCGTACTTGAAAGCGCACTATTTCCCGGAATTTATGGCGGCTACCATGACGAGCTTCATGCAGAATATGCAAAAGTTAACGTATTACATTAACTCTTGCAAGAAGCATAACGTTAAGGTTCTAGGTCCAGATATTAACTATTCTGAACGCAGTTTTGCCGTACAAGACGACGCCATTCGCTTTGGCCTTGGCGGTATTAAGAACGTAGGGGACAATGCTATTGATCGCTTGATTCGCGAGCGCAATGAGCATGGTCTGTATACGGATATCGTGGACTTCTGCAAACGGGTGGATAATAGGGTTGTTAATAAACGACTTCTTGAAAGTCTCATTCGCTGCGGCGCCATGGATGGCTTCAAGGAAAATCGTAACCAATTGTTGCACATGTATGAAAGCGCACAAGCCGTTGGTGCTAAAGAGCAAAAAGATGCTGCTATGGGTACCATGAACCTCTTTGGCGATATGGAAGAATCTGTCGATTTCATCCCTGTTCCCAATGTGGAGGATTTATCGGAAGACGATAAGTTAAAGGATGAAAAAGAATATACCGGCTTTTACATTACGGGGCATCCATTGCAAGGATATGCGAAAGAATTGGAAGGTCTCTTTGAACTGGGTGCTCTCGTAGAAAATCCAGAGCAATACGATGGCCAAACCATTACCTTTGGTGGCCTCATCGAAAATAAATCGGATCGCATGACAAAGCGCAATGAGGTTATGTCCATTCTTCGCATCGAAGATTATTCTGGTGCGGCTAATGTAGTGGCATTCCCTAAGGTCTTTAGTCAAAGTCAGCAATTCCTTGCGGTCGATATGATTGTTAAGGTAAAAGGCCGGGTTGATGCGGATGAAAAGGGTGTGCAAATCATTGCAGACCGTATTACGCCATTAAAGGTAAACTATGGGCAGGCAAAACAGGTGGCAATCCACATTTATAGCCAATATGATACACCAGAAAATAGCGAAGCCTTAAAACGCGTATTGACTAGCACCGCTGGCTCTGTGCCAACGTCGTTATATTTACACCGTCAACGAAAACGCATTAATTTACCACCAAATATGTGCTTTGACCCTAGTGATGAATCTATCAGGGCTATTGAATCTATTCTAGGCGAGGGCTCCGTAGAGGTACAGTAAACATATAATGTTAACACAAGTATGTGCGACATATAATGAGCATATATAGGTGTAACATGTAATAAGCATATACTTGATACATAAGTATATAAATGGTGTAGAGAAACATATGTTGCGTGAGGCATAGATAGCTTTCACCAACATTGATATAATAAGAAATGAAAGATCCAATCTTGGAGGTGCTTTCATAGGAGGAAAGATGAAACGTACAAAGATCGTATGTACTGTAGGTCCGGGAACGGATAAATTTGGTATCTTAGAAGATATGATGCGGGCGGGCATGAACGTAGCTCGTTTTAACTTCTCCCACGGATCCCATGAAGAGCAAGCAGAACGCATGCAAATGGTGCGCGATGCGGCGATGATTGTGAATAAACCAATCGCATTAATGCTCGATACAAAAGGTCCAGAGGTACGTCTTGGTCTATTTAAAGAGGGCAAGGTATTTCTCGAAGCCGGTCAACAATTTACGTTGACTACAGATGATGTGGAAGGTACAAAAGAGCTTAGCTCCGTGAACTACAAAGGTCTTACAGGCGATGTGTCCGTAGGGGATAAAGTCCTCTTGGCTGATGGGCTTGTAACACTTGTTATCGATGCTATCGAAGGTAATAATATCGTTACAACTGTTCAAAACAGCGGGGAAATCGGTAACCGCAAGCGTGTAGCCGTACCAGGTATAGCACTAAGCTTGCCACCCGTATCTGAACAGGATGAAGCAGACTTGCGCTTTGGTTGTCAACAAGGGGTAGACTTTGTGGCCGCATCCTTCATGCAACGCGGCAAAGACATTGTGGCTATTCGTCGCATTCTTGAGTCTGAGAAAAAAGACATAAAGATTATCGCGAAAATTGAAAATGCAGAAGGCGTTAAAAATATCGATGAAATCTTGGAAGTTGCGGATGGACTCATGGTTGCTCGTGGCGATCTCGGTGTAGAAATTCCTGCAGAAGAGGTGCCAGTACTTCAAAAGATGATGATTGAAAAATGTAATGACTTGGGGAAACCCGTTATTACGGCGACACAAATGCTCGAGTCTATGATTCAAAACCCACGTCCTACACGTGCGGAAGCAAGTGACGTAGCCAACGCCATTTTGGATGGTACTGATGCGATTATGTTGTCTGGCGAAACAGCCAATGGTTCCTATCCTGTAGAAGCTGTTGCAACCATGACTCGCATTGCAGAGGTAACGGAGAAGGCTGCAATTTATGATAGCTATAGCCGCGCTCGTGAGGATGAAGAAATGACTACCACAAGCGCCGTATGTTTGGCTAGCGTGCGCGTAGCTCAAAACCTCGGGGCCACAGCTATTTTGACATGTACTGAATCTGGTCACACCGCACTTAGTGTGGCTCGTCATCGTCCAGATTGTAAAATTATCGCTGTTACACCTCATGAGGAAACTATCCGTCGCATGCAATTATGCTGGGGTGTAGAGGCTATCAAGGGACATGAAATCATCAACTCCGATGAAATGGTTAAACAAGCTATTACCGGTGCTCTTGGCACTGGCGCCATCGAGTCTGGTGACCTCGTAGTTGTTACCGCTGGGGTACCATCTGGTGCAACAGGTACGACCAATATGATTCGCGTTCATATTGCAGGTCGAGTGCTCCTGTCTGGTAATGGTATTTTACGCAAATCCGTTACAGGTAATGTGTACATTGCGGCTAATCATAAGGGCAATTATGAAAGCTTCAAAGATGGCGATATCCTAGTGGTAGGTACAATGGAGCCTGAATTGATGGCCATTGCTAAACGTGCTGGCGGTATCATCGCAGTGGAAGATGGTTATACATCGGACAGTGCTATCGCGGGCATTACGTATGGTATTCCTGTTATCTTAGGCGCTAAAAATGCCCACGAAGTGCTCCTCGAAGGTCAAGAAGTGACTATCGATGGCGAACGTGGTAAGGTGTTTGCGGGCATTGCAAATGCTCGATAATCTCTATGAGTGATAATTAAATAAGGAGGGATAGTATGAATCCATATAATGTAACAGGACCTACTGCAGCTGAGGTTGTACAGGTTGAAAGTATCGTATCCCAACGATTAAAAGGCTCTTTCTTGTGGATGGTTGTAGGCTTACTTACAACTATTGGTGTTGGCTTTGCTGCATTAGTGAATCCAAATTGGTTACGCTTTGCGTACCAAAATTTTAATATTATCTTATTAGTAGAGCTAGGTGTGGTATTCCTTTTTAGTGCTCGTGCATATTCTGCTAATGTAATGACGTTACGAGGTATGTTCTTCCTCTATAGTGCTTTGAATGGTCTCACATTGACTTTGGTATCGTTGCGATACAATGTGTTTGATGTTGTTATTCCGGCGTTAATAGGTACGCTTGCTTTCTTCGTTGGCTTTGCCGTGGTAGGGGCTATAACTAAACGTAATTTATCATCCCTTACACCATATGTGATGGCGGCATTGTTCGGCATGATCATCGTATCCTTGGTGATGATGGGGGCCCGCTTCTTTAACTGGACTGTACTCAGTGGCTTTAGTGATACTGTTAGTTTAGTTCTAGGTTATGTAGGTGTTGTAGTATTCTCTATCTTTACAGCTATCGATGTGAACCGCATTAAAAATAATGTGACACAAGTGGCGCTCATGGAGGATGAAACAATTTTAGACCGCATTGAAATCACTGGTGCTTTGAGCCTTTATTTAGATTTCATTAACTTATTCTTATCCTTATTACGCATCTTTGGTAATAAGCGATAACAAAGGAGTTTATATGGACGATAGAGAATGGCAAACCTTTGTTACTGTTGTGGATGAAGGCAATATTACAAGGGCTGCTGAAAAATTATTTTTATCGCAACCAGCGTTGAGCTATCGGTTGCGCCATATGGAAAAAGCCTTGAGCCATTCTCTGTTGTTGCGGACTGCTGAAGGGATTGCCCTCACGGCACAAGGCGAAATTTTCTATGATTACTGCAAGCGAATGATGCAAGAACAAGAGGCCTTGGAGAATGCTATGAATTCCGCTTCTGGCAAGATTCAAGGGACATTGAAAATCGCGTCATCTATTAACTTTGCAGACTATGAATTACCAGCCTTATTGAGATCTTTCCGAGAACAATATCCAGATGTTCACATTCAAGTGAAGACTGCTTTCAGCCATCAAGTGGTAAAGATATTTAATACCGGTGACTGTATGGTCGCCTTTGCTCGTGGTGGTTATGATGTGTCTGGCAAGTCTGAATTGTTACTAGCAGAACCATATTGTTTAGTATATAAAGAATTAGTGCCACCTGAATCCTTGGTAAAAGTACCATTCATTAAATATCAAACAGATGCATCGGTGGCAAATATTATCGAAACTTGGTGTGCAGAACATTTTGATGAGCCTCCAAGTGTGGCGATGGATGTAAACTCTATGAGTACTTGTCGCCATTTTGTTCGTGCTGGCCTTGGTTGGTCTATCTTGACCTATATGGGACTTGGATCCTGTAAGGATAAAGATATCTATGTGAGTCCATTGCGTAGCAAAAATGGTGAATATATCACTCGTGATACTAATATGGTGTACACAAAAGATTCGGAAAATTTAATCGTTGTTAAAACCTTTATTGAATATGTCCGTAATTACTATAAAGAACATACCGTAGTGGATGACAGTATTTTTAGGGAATATAAAGCATAGGATGCATTATAATAGAGTATATCTATGAGATTTTCTAACTGTTTATCCATGCTGTTTCAGTATTGGACTTTTTCGATATAATAACTCATAATATAGATTAAGAGCAATATAGTACCATGTAAGTGCATGTATATCCCCTTTGGGGAGGTATACATGCATTTTTTTCATTTGGGACTATAATTCTATGCTTAAAATGCATAAAAAGTATGATTAGTAGATATAAAAGTTTTTATAACCCCTATAAAGGTAATCTATTTTTCATATTACTTTTAAACATTTATAATGAGGGTAGACTTAATCAATGTAATCGACGTCGCGAGCGGTTATGTTGTTAAAGACTAGATGATTTTATGTATGCCTAAGTTAGTTAAGAAAGGGAAAGACACACATGAAAGACAAATTATGGCGCATTGGCCTTATGGTTGCCATCGTCGCATTTATGTGGTTCGGTGGCACACCTGAAGGCCTCAAACCAGAAGTATGGAAATTATTTGGTATTTATTTAGCTACTATCGTGGGCTTGGTATTAAAACCATTCCCAGTTCCTATTACAGTATTATTAGGTGTTGCTACATCTTCTGTTTTATTGAACAATACAAAAGACGTATTGGTTGGTTACAGTAATACAGCATTGTGGTTGATCTTCGCAGCCTTCGCTTTATCCGTTGCATTCGGTAAAACTGGCCTTGGTCACCGCATTGCGTACTACTTGGTTCGCGCTTTTGGTAGTACAACACTTCGTCTTGGTTATGTAACTGCATTCCTTGATATGATCTTATCTCCTGCAACACCATCCAACACAGCTCGTGCGGCAGGTATCGTATATCCAATCAACTTGTCCATCGCTGAAGCAGTTGGTTCTTACCCTGGTGAGACTGCTAAAAAAGCAGGTGCTTACCTCTTGCAGAATGGTTACTTTGCAACTAAAGTAACATCCTTCTTCTTTGCGACAGCAATGGCGCCCAACTTATTGGCTTTAGACTTCATTACTAAATTGACTGGTGTAACTTTAAACTGGGCTCAATGGGCATTAGCTATGTTCGTACCTGGTTTCATCATGTTAATGCTTATCCCACTTATTGGCTACATGTATGAACGTCCAAGTGTAAAAGACATCGACAACAAGAAAATTGCTGCTGACGGTTTGGCGGAATTAGGACCTATGAAAGCGTCCGAAAAAGGTCTTATCGCTATCGCACTTCTTGCAATCGTAGGCTGGATTCTTCCTACTTTTGATGTTACTCTTAATGCAACAGCAGTTGCTATCGTAGCGATGCTTGCTACATTCGTATTTGGTATTATTACTTGGGATGATTTGCTCAAAACTAAAGCTGCTTGGAACACATTGATTTGGTTTGGTGGTATCTTGGGCTTATCCTCTGCATTGACTAAAGGTAAATTCTTCGAATGGTTGGCTAAATACTTAGAAACTCACATGAACTTCGGTTTAGATCCATTCATGATGCTTATCCTTATCTCCATTGTTTCCGTTGCGGTTCGTTACTTCTTCGCATCTGGTACTGCATACATCTCCGCGATGCTTCCAGTATTCTTGATTTTAGGTGTTAACGCAGGCGTGGATCCTACATTACTTGCTTTCATCTTGATCGGCACAAACTCCTATGGTGGTTCCGTAACTCACTACGGTGCTGCTCCTGGTCCAATCATCTTCTCTGCTGGTTACAACAACGTAAAAGATTGGTGGACAGTTGGTTTGATTTCCGCTTTAGTATGTTTAGTATTGAACTACGTAATCGGTATCCCTTGGTGGAAAATCACTGGTTTCATGTAATATGAAGCTTTCACTATGGAGTGTTAGAATTTAATTGTTAGTATTCAATGTCTGTACTGGGCTCTCGCGACGAGCCTGTACAGACTTGAACTTTATATATGTTTCACAACGAAAGGATGCAACATGGCACAATTAGTAAAAGCTGCGCAAGCTGGCTTCGACGAAAAAAATGATGCATTAGTAACGGTTGAACCGATTGCTAGCGGTATCGAAATTGAATTAACATCCAAAGTTATCCGCCAATACGGCGACCAAATTAAATCCGTTATCTTGAACACAGTGAAAGAAGCTGGTTATGATGGCGTAAAAGTAATCGTACAAGATAAAAATGCTTGGGATTACACAATTAAAGCTCGCGTATTAGGTGCATTGGAAAGGGGGAGCAAAGCATAATGGCTAACGATAAAACATTCCCAGAAGTTAAAACAAACCCATTAACAGAGGCTGCTAAAAAACGCTTGTCTCGTTCCATGATGTTCGTACCGGGTAATACACCTAAAATGATTAACAGTGCAGATATTCACGGTGCTGACTCCATCATGATCGATATCGAAGATTCCGTGCCAATTACAGAAAAAGACACAGCTCGTCTTTTAACTGCAGAAGCATTGAAATCCCGTAAATTCCTTGCAGAAACAGTTGTTCGTATCAACCATCCTACACAAACTCCTTATGGCTATGACGATCTTGATGTCATCGTTCCAGCTAAACCTGATATGATTCGTTTACCTAAAACTGAAGATGTTTCTGAAGTTGAAATCGTAGCGAAGAAAATTGAAGAAGTAGAAAAAGCTAACGGCTGGCCGGAAGGTACAATCAATATTATCGTAGCTATCGAATCCGTTCGTGGCTTATACAATGTTCGTGAAATCTGCCACGGCCCTCGCGTAGTTGCTATCGCTCTTGGCGCTGAAGACTATCGTGCAGACCTTCGCACAGGTAAACATAAACCAGCTGTTGAATTGTTGTTCGCTCGTCAAACAATCCTTCATGCGGCGCGTGAAGCAGGTATCCGCGTAATCGATACTGTATTCTCCGACGTGAAAGACCCACAAGGTTTCCGCGAAGAAGTTGAATTCATTAAAGCTTTGGGTTATGATGGCAAATCTTGTATCCACCCAAGCCAAATCAAAATTATCCACGAAGTATTCACTCCTGACGAAAAAGAAATCGCTCATTCCGTTAAGGTATTGAACAGCTATGCAGATGCATTGCGCAACAATAAAGGCGTAATCTCCGTAGATGGTAAAATGATCGATGGTCCTATCGTAGTTCGTGCACAACGCGTAGTTGATAAAGCACGTGCAGCAGGCATTAAAGTTGAATTAGAGGAAGGAGCAGAATACGATGTTAAATAAAGTAGGTCGCGATATCCCAACAAATATCCCAGCACTAGAAGGTCGCGAAGTATATCAAGGTGAATTCGCAATCGAACCTAAAGCTCATCGCGCAGGTAAACCTGTACACATGAGCCGTGTTGGTACAAATAAAGTACTTGCTTCTATCGATGAAGCAATCGAAAAGGTTGGCGTAAAAGATGGCATGACATTGTCCTTCCATCATCATTTGCGTAACGGTGACTATGTAATGAAAATGGTTATGGAACGCGTACAAGCAAAAGGTATCAAAGATATTACTATCGCATCTTCTTCCTTGTCCCCATGCCATGAATTCTTGGTAGAAATGATTCAAGATGGTACTGTAACAGCTATCGAAACATCTGGCTTGCGCGATCGTCTTGGTAAATTCTTAACTCAAAACCCAGGCGTATTGAAACGCCCTGTAGTGATTCGTTCTCATGGTGGTCGTGCTCGTGCTATCGAATCTGGCGAAGTTCATATCGACGTAGCTTTTATGGGTGCTCCTACAGCTGATCCACGTGGTAATGCTACTGGTCGTATGGGTAAATCCGCATGTGGTGCACTTGGCTATGCTAAAGTTGACTCTCACTATGCAGACAAAACTGTTATCATCACTGATAATTTGGTTGATTATGTACACAACTATGCAATTCCTCAAACTGATGTAGATTATGTTGTTGAGGTTGAAAGCATTGGTGATCCAGAAGGTATCGCTTCTGGTGCGGTAGGTTTCACTAAAAACCCTATCCAAATTAAAATTGCTGAACTAGCTGGTGAATTCCTTGACCAAGCAGGCATCATTAAAGATGGTTTCGTATTTCAATTGGGCGCTGGCGGTGCTCCATTGACAGTTGCAAAATTCATCGCTGAAAAACTTCGCAAACGCGGTGAAGTAGGTGGCTTCGCTATCGGTGGTGCTACTGGTATCTTGACTGGTATGCTTGAAGAAGGCTTGATTCGTGCAATTTACGATACTCAAACATTCGATACAACTGCAGCAGCTTCTTTAGATAAAAACCCTGCACACATCGAAATGTCCGCTTCCATGTATGCTAACCCATGGACTGACTGCACTACAAACTACCTAGACGTAGTATTCCTTGGTGCTACTGAAATCGACCTTGATTTCAACGTAAACGTAATGACTGACTCTAACGGTGTATTGATGGGCGCTTCTGGCGGTCACTCCGATACAGCAGCAGGTGCTAAATGTACAGTTATTACTTGTCCATTGATCCGTGGTCGTTTGCCAATGATCCGTGACAAAGTTGCAACTGTAATTACACCAGGCTCCTCCGTTGATGTACTTGTTACTGAATACGGTATTGCAATCAACCCAGCTCGTACTGATTTGATTGAACGCTTCAAAGATAGCAACTTGCCTATCTACACAATTGAAGAATTACAACAATTAGCATTCGACTTGGTAGGTAAACCACAAGATATCCCTGTATCCGACAAAGACGAAGACATCGTGGCAATCGTAGAATACCGCGATGGTTCTATCCTTGACGTGGTTCGTAAACCTCTATAATTGAGTAGGGGTTGGAGTCCGGTAGAGTCCGTTTGGGTTTCGCTGTCAACTCACCATCCCATGCTAGTAAGTTAATACAAAGACCCGCTCCATGAGTTCGAGGACCATGAAGCGGGTCTTTTTGAATTTATGCGTTGTTTTATTATTAACTTCAAAGATAGAAATAAAGTCTAATGTGGCAAATATGGTACATGATTATAGTTATACTTTTACTATAAGAAGATTGGAGACTTTTAGGAGGTAGTTTTTATGTATCGTTGTATTGCCAATTTAGAGATTGATCTAGATGGGTTAGGTGAGTTTTATGGTGAAATAGGCGAATATGAAATACTAAATATGTACCAAATAATATCAGCGTGGTTACAGGATGATTTAGATGGGCCTAATCCAGAAAATACAGTATTCGGTGTATCAGAGTATGCCTTAAACTGGATGTCTGTATTGCCTGGAGATATTTCTTATCGTAACCTATTTGATATGGGGAGTTGTAAGGTTGGTAATCGTTATGAAAGTATTGATTATTTATATGCAAAATTTCTACAAACATTAGAGAATAGTAAACAGCTTGAACCTGAATATGAATCCCTATGTTTAAATCATATAAACGTGATGTCACAGTATATAGAAATTACTCTAACCTGTAGTCAAAATATAGACTTTATATTATTTATAAAACATTGGTTACGTAATTGTAGTACTTATAAACATCCGATATACTATAGGATAAAGGATGCATTTTATATTACGCTTTAACTATAGGAGAGAGCATATGAGCCAAGTTTTTAAACAAGATTTAACAGATACTTCAGTCCGACCAGGTGGTATTTTTTTCGTTGAGTTATTGATGCCAGAGCAGTGTGATATGCCTGGCCGCGATACAATGGTAGAGGTACTCACAAAGTATTTAGGACCTGTGGATTGTTTTGATCATCGTCGTGATTCCGCAGGTTTTGCACCTCAGAATTATAAGGTGCATTACGAGGATACTGATGCAGATATTCCACCGACCTTGATGGTGACGAATTGTGAGAAAATCGATAAGCCTGTATTAGATGATTTTGATCGTAGTCAGGTATGGGATTGTCCAAATGTGGATGAGTTATTAGCAGAGTGCCAATACAGGGTGTTTGCTACGGATATGTTAGCCTCTGGTTTAGCGGCCAAAGAACGTGCAGATATGCTTGTAAAGTATGTAGATGCATTACTAGAATTATATCCCTCTTGTAAAGCCGTTGTATTTGGACCATCTCGTAAGTTCTTAAGTCGAGAATCGATTGAAAATCATCCTGATAAAGAGGTGACTCGTTTCATGTATTATGCTGTAAATGTGCGTTATTTTAGTATTCAAGGTACCAATGATATGATGGTAGATTCTGTGGGTATGAGTACATTATTTTTACCTGATTTACAGTATCACTTTCACGGTGTAGATCCTAATCATGTAGTATTTCATGCTTATAATGTGCTGAATTATATTTTCGAACATGGTAATATAATAGGTGATGGGGAAACCATTGCGGGGTTACAAAATGGCGAGATGAATCAGGATATTCAGTGGAAGGTTCAATACGAGGATTCTTTAATCCAGCCCGTTCGAGAGGTTCTAGATATTAATATGGGTGAATACGCATCTGGAACTCGGTAGTTGTTAATCAATGAAAGGTGTGAGCATTATGAGTGATCAACGTGTTTTTGATATGGAACTTGTGAAAGTTGAAAGTTTGGAGAACGCTGTTAGGACGCCATTTTATCAAACTGATTCCACAGGTGGTTCAGTATGGGTTATTAAACCTGGTCAAATCTTACCAAAACATTATCATCATCACTCTGATGATATATGGGTTATATTGCAAGGCAAGGGTGTATTTTATCCAACGCCTAATACAGAGGTGCCTTTTACAAAGGGGCAAGTTATAGTATCTAAAAAGGGTGAATGTCATGGTGCAAAAAATACTGGAACGGAAGATATTGTCTTTGTGAGTATCGTTGCTCCAGTGCCTGCTGATTATGATCCTGTTAAGACTAATTAATATGAAAGCACTTTATAGTATTTTCTTCTCTTGTGATAGAGATATATTCATACTATAAAGTGCTTTTTTATTTTATACAGTCATTTCTAGCGAATATACCTTTTCTATTTTATATGTCATTATTTTGGTTTTACTATTCCTATTTGTTATTTCTATACTCTATAAAATTCCATTGACAGAGGACGTTTGTTCTTTTAAGATGGTAAAGTATGTAATATTTTAATAAGTAGAAAGGAATTATATGAACTCATCTACACTAGAGCCTCAAAGTGGGGATATCAATTTCAGAGATTTTACGAAACGTCGTATGCTTCACGTAGTCTTACCATTGTTTATTGTTTCTATTATTGCCTTCCTGGATCGCGTTAACATTGCTTATGCAGGCTTGACTATGAAGGAGAATTTACCATGGTTGACGCCAGAAGTATTTGGTATGGGGGCAGGCATTTTCTTTATTGGTTATGTTTTGTTTGAAGTGCCTGCATCTTTAATTGCAGCTCGTTGTAATGCTATGCATTGGGTGGCGCGTATCATGTTTAGTTGGGGGCTCGTATGTATTCTTATGACGACGATGACCACTGAGTTGGAATTTTATGTTTATCGATTTTTACTTGGTCTATGTGAGGCTTCTTTATATCCTGTAATTTATTCATTACTCATTCCAAATTGGTTCTTGCCAAAGGAGCGAGCGAAGGCAATCTCCTTGATGTTGACATCTTTATTGTTCTCTAACATCATTGGTGGGCCATTGGCAGGTATTTTATTGGATACAACGTTCTTTGGTCTACATGGTTGGCGTACACTCTTTATCGTTGAAGCTATTCCTGCTGTGATCTTTGCGTTCATTTTCGCATTCTGGATGAAAGAGCGTCCTGAACATGCATCTTGGGTAACTGATGTAGAAAAGGTATATATTAAAGCCGAGCTTGAAAAAGAAGAGCAACAAAAGCAAGCCGCAAAGAAATATACTATTTGGCAAGCGTTAAAAGACCCAAAAGTATTGCGTTTAGCGTTAATCTATTTCTTGTGGGTTATTGGTTTCTGGGGCTTTAGTTTTTGGATGCCTCAAGTTCTTAAAAGCTTATCTGGATGGCCACCAAGCGTGGTAGCGTGGTCTATTGCTATTCCAATGACAGCAGCCTTACTTGTACAAATATACTGTGGTTACTCTTCTGAAAAGCGCAATGAAAAACGTTGGCACGTTGCTACTACATTGTTCATTGGTACTATTGGTTTCTTAGCAACACCACACAGTCCATCTCCAGAAGTTAGCTTATTCTTTATATGCTTAACTGCAGTAGGTGTTTACGGTGGTATGGGTGTATGGTGGACCATGCCAACAACCTTCTTATCTGGCGCTGCTGCAGCGGGGGCGATGGGACTCATTAACTCTTCAGGTAATATGGGGGGCTGGGTAGGTCCTTATATGCTTGGATTCATCAATGGTCACACTGGTAGCTTTGCTTATGGTTACTATGTAATGGGGGCTTGTATGTTCCTTGCTGGTCTATTAATTTTGACACTTCCAAAATCTATGGAACATAAAGAGGATTAAGTAGAGCTATATTATAGATAACTAGATTATAGACAACTTAATAGGAAAATATTTAACGAATGCTTCAATGGTGTGATTTTGGATACTATTCAATTTTATGTTACAATTTACAAAATAGTATTATTTAAACTTGAGGAGACAAATATTGAAAGAGTGTAGACCTAAGTTTGATGAAATTACATCATTTGATGAATTTAATAAATATTATTGGTATCGTGATGAACTTTCACAAATATGTAAATCATTAGGATTAGAATACAGGGGAACAAAACAAGAACTCAATCATATTATTGAGCAGTACTTTAAAGGCGATTTAATTAAAAAATCATCAATAAAAAATAGAAGAAGGCAAGTGGAAACTATTACTTTAGATACACCATTACTTGAATGTAATTTTTCCTTTAATACGAAGTTTAGAGAATATTTCTCTGATTTAATAGGTGTTTCACGATTTAAATTTAATGCTGATATGGCTACTGCTTGGAGAAAAGTAAAAAGTGAAAAAAATATAAGCTTTACAATCGGAGATTTGCTGAAAGTATATTATGGTGAATCAGATTATGCAAAGTATGATAATTCGGTTTGTCAATGGAATCAATTTTATAAGGATTTTTGTGCAGATGAATGTAGTTGCAATTATTCGAATAAATTAAAAGTAGCGTCTATTATTTGGAAAGAGGTTAGAGATTCAAAAAATGAAAAAATTTATTCAAAGGAGCTTTTAAGTGAATATGCATATAAATTAGAAGGGTATCGCAAGTAGGAGCAACTTGTCATTGCAGAGACGTATTATGGGAAAATTAGCAATTAAATCTATAATAGAATAATGAAAAAAGCACCTTATATCCTATGAGAAGAGTCATTTGTGATGACTTTTGTAGGTATGTAAGGTGCTTTTATTTATTCCTGATTTCTTTATTGATTTTGTTTTGTTACATCAGGCACTTTCCCAGGATTCATATCGAGGTTTAGATCTGTGGATTTGAATGGGCGTGGGTTTGCCTCTGGTGGTTGTACTTTAAGTTCTGGATGTAACCATTGTAATTGTTTTAGTTCCCAGTCGTACTTGGCACCGTCATTTTGTAGTTGACGAATATCTTTTAGGATTTCGTCTAGTTGGTCGCTATGCTTATTAGCCATCCCTTCAAGAATGTAAAGACGACCTGCTACACTGTCGATGGTAGAACCATCGTGGTCTTCATCGACACGCCATTGTAATTCAGAGATTTGTATTTGCTGGAATATGATAACGATAACCAGCACAATGATAACGCCCCACATGGGAGCTTCTTTAGCTTTCAAAAGGGCTCGCAATTTAGATGCGAGCCCAGATGGTTTGTTCATTATTGACGATCCTCGAGTTGTAATCCAGGTAATGGTAATTTGGAGTTTACAAAGTCTAACCACAAGCGAGAAGCGTGGGAGAGGTAATGACCCTTTTTCCAAATTACATAAAGAGTATGAATAATTTCAGGTACGAGAGGTCTTACGACAACCTTAGAACCAACCTCTGTATTTTCACCTACCTCAGGGCAGAGGCGAGATGGTAATAATGCAATAGCAAGGTTTGCACTAACCGTTTGTAACATGAGATCACGTTGGCTTGTTTCAAACACGATGTGCGGTTGGAAGCCGGTGTGTTTACAAGCCTTGATGATTTCATCATGTAAGTTGAAATCGTCTTTATGCAATACAAAGGATTCATCAGCTAGCATTTCTAGGCGAATTTCTTTTTCTTTTGCTAAAGGGCTAGATTTTGGAATGATAACGGACAGTGGGTCACTCGTAAGGTAGAAGGATTCAAATTCTTTAGGGTTTGGTTTAGTACAGATGATGCCAATATCAATTAAACCTTCCTGAACGCTGATCTCAACCTTTTTAGAACCTTGTTCGTAGAGTTCCAATTCGATTTGTGGATATACTTTTTTAAATTCACCTAATAACTGGGCAAAAATGGGAGCATCCGTAATTGGTGGAATACCAATTCTGATGGAACCTTGCTCCAAACGAAATTCGTTTTCAAAATCAGTTTTTAGATGTTCAAACATAAACACAACGCGTTTAGCGTGGGTTAAGAAGATGGTACCCCCATCAGTAAGTTCTACAGATTTAGCATTACGCATGAAGAGAACAACACCAAGTTCGTCTTCTAAAGCTTTGATTGTACGGCTGATTGCAGATTGGGAGATGTGTAAATTCCTTGCAGCCTTACTAAAGCTTTTTTGATCAGCTACTTCAACGAAGTATTTCAAATGATGAAAATCCATAATTAACCCCCTAAAAATAAAACTTGGTTATAGGACGTGACCTAACTAAATGAGAATAGTTATTACTGTAATGCAATTAGCTATTACTTTATGTAAAGCATGGATAGCAATATTGGCAAAGCGACAGTCACTGTATGTGTTGCGTTGATAGGGCCCAGCACGTTATAATTAGCATATAGGGCTATATCAAGTTATGATATTAGGAATTATGGTTGTGCCCATCACAAAAAAGTATGCTCACACATAATGCCATATTATATATAACATATATATTATTGCATTATTTTTTCATGTGCGCAAGTTTGTAATGGTTGTTATTCCTAAACATAATGATAGATTAAGCAAGTGTTCTATTTTTGCTAAATGCTTAAGGAGGCAATAATCACATGAGTCGTAAATTTAAAACTATGGACGGCAACCAAGCGGCTGCTCACGTTTCTTATGGTTTTACAGAAGTTGCTGCGATTTATCCAATCACTCCATCTTCTCCAATGCCAGAACACATTGATGAATGGGCTGCATCTGGTCGAAAAAACATCTTCGGCAACACTGTTCAAGTTGTAGAAATGCAATCTGAAGCAGGTGCTGCTGCTGCAACCCACGGTTCTTTACAAGCTGGTGCATTAACAACAACCTTTACATCTTCCCAAGGTTTGTTATTGATGCTTCCTAACTTATATAAAGTAGCAGGTGAATTACTTCCAGGTGTATTCCAAGTAGCTGCTCGTGCATTGGCTGCACATGCTTTGGCCATCTTTGGTGACCACCAAGACGTAATGGCTGCTCGTGCAGCTGGCTGTGCTATGTTAGCTGAATCCTCTGTACAAGAAGTAATGGACTTGTCCGCGGTAGCTCACTTGACAGCTATTAAAACTCGCGTACCTTTCATCAACTTCTTCGACGGTTTCCGTACATCCCACGAAATTCAAAAAATTCAAATCTGGGACTATGAAGATTTAAAACCATTGGTTGACATGGATGCTGTTAAAGCGTTCCGTAAAAATGCTTTAAATCCAGATGCTCCTGTAACTCGTGGTACTGCAGAAAACCCTGACGTTTACTTCCAACATCGTGAAGCATCCAACAAATTCTACTTGAACGTTCCTGACGTTGTAGAACACTACATGAACGAAGTTAATAAATTGGCAGGTACTAACTACCAATTGTTCAACTACCATGGTGCTCCTGATGCTACTGATGTTGTTGTAACTATGGGTTCTTCCGCTCAAGTTGTAGAATCCACTGTGGATTACCTCAACAAATTGGGTCGCAAAGTTGGTTTTATCAACGTTCATTTGTTCCGCCCATTCGCAACAGATCGTTTGTTGAAAGCTCTTCCTAAAACTGTAGAACGCATTGCAGTTCTTGACCGTACTAAAGAACCAGGTGCTTTGGCTGAACCATTGTTCTTAGACGTACAAGCAGCTGTAGTTGACGGTGGCCGTAATGTAAAAGTTATCGCTGGTCGTTATGGTTTGAGCTCCAAAGACGTTATCCCTGCAGACATCGTTGCTGTATTCGATAATTTAGCTGCTGAAAATGGTAAGAAATTCTTCACATTGGGTATCAATGATGATGTTACATTCTTGTCCTTAGATCGTGCTGAAGGCGTAGAAGTTGAAACTCCTGGTTTGACTGAATGTAAATTCTGGGGCTTTGGTTCTGACGGTACAGTTGGTGCGAATAAATCCGCTATCAAAATCATTGGTGACCACACTGATATGTATGCTCAAGCATACTTTGACTACGACTCCAAAAAATCTGGTGGCGTAACAATGTCTCACCTTCGTTTTGGTAAAAACCCAATCAACTTGCCTTACTTGATTACTGAACCTCAATTCGTAGCATGTCACCGTCAATCTTATGTACATGAATACGACTTGATTCGCGGCATCAAAAAAGGCGGTACATTCTTATTGAACTGTACTTGGTCTCCTGAAGAATTGGATGAACATTTACCTGCTAAATTACGTCGTCAAATCGCAGAAAAAGAATTGAACTTCTACATCATCAATGCTGCGAAAATCGCTTCCGAAATCGGTTTGGGCGGTCGTATCAACATGGTAACGCAAGCTGCGTTCTTCAAATTGACTGAAATCATCCCTGTAGATGATGCTGTTAAATACCTTAAAGAATCCGTAGTAACTTCTTACGGTAAAAAAGGTCAAAATATCGTTGACATGAACAATGCTGCTATCGATCAAGGTGTTAACGCTTTGGTAAAAGTAGATGTTCCTGCTAGCTGGAAAGACGCAGTAGATGATGGCAATCATGCAGTTAAACCTGGTTGCGAATCTTGCCCATCCTTCGTTCAAAATATTGCACAACCAATCAATGCACAAGCTGGTTATGATCTTCCTGTATCCAAATTCTCTGGCTATGAAGATGGTACATTACCTGCTGGTACTGCTAAATTCGAAAAACGCGGTCCTGCATTGTTCGTTCCAAAATGGTTGCCTGAAAACTGTATTCAATGTAACCAATGTTCCTTTGTATGTCCACATGCTACAATTCGTCCAATTTTGGCAACTGAAGCAGAAGTGGCTGCAGCTCCAGAACATTTCGATACAATCCCTGCATTGGGTGCTAAAGATCTTCAATTCCGTATCGCTGTATCCCCATTAGATTGCTTGGGTTGCGGTAACTGTGTTGATATCTGTCCAGCTCCTAAAGGCAAAGCTATCGTGATGACATCCATCGATACTGAAATCGAACAAGCTGAAGCTTGGAACTATGGTGTTAACCTTCCTGTAAAAGAAAATCCTATGAAGAAGGAAACTGTTAAAGGTTCCCAATTTGAACAACCATTGTTCGAATTCTCCGGTGCTTGCGCAGGTTGTGGTGAAACTCCTTATGCTAAATTGTTAACTCAATTGTTCGGTGACCGTATGATGATTGCCAATGCAACTGGTTGTTCCTCCATCTGGGGTGCTTCCATGCCTGCATCTCCATACACAACTAACCAACAAGGTCATGGTCCTTCTTGGGCAAACTCCTTGTTCGAAGATAATGCTGAGTATGGTTATGGTATGTACATCGGTGTTAAGAAAATCCGCCAACAATTAGTAGAATTGGCTGCTAAAGCAGTTGAAACTGCTACTGGCGAATTGAAAGACGCTTTAGAACAATGGATTGAATTTGCTAACCTTGGTGCAGCTACTCGTCAACGTTCCGAACGTTTAGTAGCAGCTATCGAAGCTGAAGGCGCTACAACTCCTGAATTGAAAGAAATTCTTGAGAAAAAACAATTCTTGATCAAACGTTCTCACTGGATCTTCGGTGGTGACGGCTGGGCATACGACATCGGCTTCGGCGGTGTTGACCATGTATTAGCTTCTGGCGAAGACGTAAACATCTTCGTATTCGATACTGAAGTATACTCCAACACTGGTGGTCAAGCATCTAAATCCACTAACGTAGCAGCAGTTGCTCAATTCGCAGCTTCTGGTAAACGTACTAAGAAGAAAGACCTTGGCATGATGGCTATGTCTTATGGTTATGTATACGTAGCACAAGTAGCTATGGGTGCAGACAAAAACCAATTGATGAAAGCTGTTACAGAAGCTGAAGCATATCCAGGTCCATCCTTGATCATCGCTTACAGCCCATGTATCAACCATGGTATCAAAGCTGGTATGGGTAAAGCTCAAGAAGAACAACGTAAAGCAGTTGCAGCTGGTTACTGGGATCTTTACAGATACAACCCTCAACTTAAAGAAGAAGGTAAAAATCCATTCTCCTTGGATTCCAAAGAACCAACTGAAAGCTTCCAAGACTTCCTTAAAGGTGAAGTACGTTACGCTTCCTTGGCTAAAGCAGCTCCAGACGTTGCAGAAGAATTATTCGCTAAAACTGAAAAAGACGCTAAAGAACGTCGCTTAAGCTATGTTCGCTTGCAAAAAGGTTTTGAAGACGTAAAATAATTCGTTATTTAACGACTGAGAACTATATGAGGCACCCTTTCAAGGGTGCCTCTTTTGTATGTAATACTATATAGCTAAATGTGTTAATATCATATTATTTAGGTAATAACTGCTTTAAACGTAGGTAATATACTAGTAATTTGGTATAATGATAAATAACAATGTATATTTCATAAAGTTAAACATAGAGGTACATATGGCTAAGGATAATTCACAAATAGCAATGGAAGACATGCAACAAACGATATATAAAGAGTTAGGCTATAAATCCTATCCATTTCCTTTTACAACGCCGGTCTATTTAGAAGCATATGGTGCTCTTGTAGGGCTAAATACTCCACCTGCGAAGACAGCTCGTGTTCTTGAACTAGGCGCTACTTATGGCGGTAATATTATTTCTCAAGCTGTATTTAACCCAGAGGCGACCTTTGTAGGCATTGAACTTTCACAAGACCAAGTAGAGAAGGGCAATCAAATTATTTGTGATGCAAAATTAGAGAATGTATCCTTGGTGCAAGGAGATATTTTGAATTTTGACGAATCTATGGGGACTTTCGATTATATTATTGCACATGGATTCTACTCTTGGATCAATGATGAAATGAAGGATAAGCTGCTCAATATTATTTCTAATCATTTGGCGGATAATGGTATTGCCTATGTGTCTTACAATACGTATCCAGGTTGGCATACCATGGAAGAAGTACGTCAGCTCATGCTGTTTGCTAATCGTGGCCAAGATAAGTTGACCCATAAGGAAAAGGTGTTGCGCGGTAAGACCGTAGGCAGTCTTGTAGGTGCTCAGATTCTTAACTATGATAACCTTAAAGAACGAAATAGTAAATTTCTTGGTGCATTGCGCTCTGTTATGCAAAAGGAGGACTATTATGTAGGTCATGACCATCTAGAGCCGCATAATGATCCGTGCTATTTCTATCAATTTAATGATCATTTGAAAGCGCATAATCTTGCTTATGTATGCGATGCAGACCTTACACTATCTATGGTTCGTACCTATGATGAAAGTATAGCAGCTAAACTTGAACAACTGGCTCCTAATAGCCAAGCGGATCAAGAACAATATTTAGATTTTATACTAGATACAACATTCCGCAAGTCTATTATTTGTAAAGCTAGCGCTGCAAAAGATATCAACTATGCTATTGCGAATCCGGCTGAAGTGAATACAATTCCTGTACGTACTATTGTAAATAGCTTTGTTTTCCAAATTCTCTTTGATGAGGAAGCACTGGAAATGTTTGAAAATGAGCTCGTAAGAGATACGTTCCAAGCGCTTATCAAAGATGGTGGTACGTTCAATATGATCGAGGCCCTCGCTATTTTGAAAGCGGCTCATGAGGCGGCTCATGCATCTGATGATGAATTAGAACCTGTTGTATGTAATTTATATCGAGCTGTAGTAGAACATATGGTACGCGGTGGTATTCGCTTCTATAAAACATTCCCTGTAACAGAAGAGTATATGGAGGGCTTATCTTATATACCTGCCCGTTTTACAAACTTTGTAAAAGCTATTGTGAATGGTGGTAGTGAATATATGTATGGGGCAGATATGTTCAATGATGCTATTGGTGATATTTCTGAAGAGGATTTATTATTTATGGAGTTATTGAACAAACCAAAAGCGAAATCCACGATAATTAAAAAGATTAAAGATGCTCTCTTTAGTGCAGATCAGTCTCAACCTACAAAGCATCAAAATGCCATGGCTGAAGCTTTTTATAATGAATTAACAACGCGTATGGAAAAATTGGGCTTTATTAGAAGTAAGAAAACAGGTAGTATTTTCTAATTGATAGAGCTCGTTATTTGATTGTATTGCTATGAAGTTGTATTATATTCATTTTGATTTCATAGTTAAAATAAAAACCCGTTACACTTATAATATTTATATGTATTAAGTGTTAACGGGTTTTATTTAATATAATTAAATTTACTTTTATTTTATATTTATTACTTTTAGTTATTTTATATTGCTGAAAAAGTATAGTAAATCGATAATTTTAATGAGGAAAAAATGAACCGTTCATGAAAGTATGGTATAATGTGTATGGGTATTTTGTAAATATCATCCGATGTGTTGTGGATGATTCTATAAATTGTATTAGTTGATAAAGTTGTATTAATTGTATTATTTGTAAAAGGAGTCTTTTATGGCATCTAAGAAGGCAGTTCTAGTATATATACTAGAAATCCTGAAAGACGAAACAGATGCTAATCATACGTTATCTCAAGAGGAGATTCGCAGTATATTAGCCGAACGGTACGAGGTATCCGTCGATCGGAAAACCTTAGGCCGTCATTTAAATGATTTATATGAATCTGGAGATTTTAGTATTCAATGTGAAGAGTCTGCTGTGGGAGCAGATGGCACCATTCGACGTACTGATTTCTATATGATTCATACCTTTGAAGATTCTGAATTGCGATTATTGATTGATGGTATATTGGCATCTCGCCATATTACTGCATCTCAACGTAAAGATTTAATCGGGCGTGTTGCAAAATTGGGTAGCTCCTATTTTAAGCCTCATGGTATTGATATTGAAAGTAATACGGGGTACCTTCATAGAAGCCAAGATTTATTTCTTAATATTGATCTCATAGAAGAAGCAATACAAAAGGGTAGAAAAATTTCATTGGCCTATTGCCAACCAGATGTGGATAAGCGATTACATATTAATCTTGGGCCAGATCATAAGGAACGGAAGTATGTATTTAATCCATTCCAACTAGTAATGAATCGAGGACATTATTACTTGGTGGGAAATCACGAAAATTATGATGACATGTCTACATTACGCGTTGATCGAATTGCACATATTGCGGTGCTAAATGAACGTAGAAAACCTTTGCGGGAGATAAAGGGATATCAACAACAACGCACCTTTAATGTGTCACAATACGTAAAGGAACATATTTATATGTTCGGTGGTGAATCTATTACTGTTACGTTTAAAGCTAGACGTTCCATCGTAAATCAAATTTTAGATTGGTTCGATGGCAATGTAGAGTTTACAAATATAACAGCTGATAATGTTGTATGTCGTGTACGTGTTAATCATGACGCCTTTAAATATTGGGCGCTCCAATATATGCAAAGTGTAAAGGTGCTTACTCCAGCTTCTTTAGTGACAGAAGTAAAAGCCGCAATTGAAGAAGGTTTACACCAATACTCATAAATAAAGGGGCTGTAACAGAATGCGGTTTTACCGCATTCTAGTTACAGTCCCTTTAAAATA